>OIZT01000021.1_pt1 | contig 139414 bp, 120 predicted proteins | sample 1588611 | NCBI WGS metagenome assembly OIZT01 (sample SAMN03283278) | human gut metagenome | biome: human-associated habitat; material: feces | host: Homo sapiens | place: Peru | collected 2012
CTTCGATTCTGAAATTCCGTTTTTGGATAAAATCCTTGATTGTCATGTCGAATTTACTATTCTCATCAAAAGCCGTTTGTGTTTACCTTGATGTCTATAAGTCCCGGGATTTTTCCTTTGAGACCTTCAAGTCCTTCTTTGATTGAGGGGGTAGTACAAACCCTCAAAACGGCGAAGTCAAGGCTTTAAGCGTTAGCGTGCCTTGACTCGACGTATTCCGGGTTTTACAGATTCCTTTTCAGAATCGCTCATTTCTTTTAATGTCCATAAGATTATGTGTTTTACCATTTGTCTGTCCTTTCCTTAAATCATATTGCAGCCGGATTTTCTTTCTTCCGGGTGAGCCACTTCAAAGCCGCAGTTGGCTTCCATGTTCAGTTCGCGGAGTTCTTTTACTCCATCAATATAGAGCTGATAGTTGATGCCTGTAGATTCGTATCCACAGCCAACATCATATTCATCACCCAAAGATTCGCGGACAATCTGTTCCCGCTGTTCACGGGTTGTGTCTTTAATCAGCACAGATTGCTTGCCGCAATCTGTGCTGTTCTCTAAAGGTATTGCAGTCGGGCTTGTGCCCTCCGCACGAATCAAAATGCTTGCCATAATGTTTCCTCTTGGCAAACATTTTATCACAAAAAGAGGGCTTCTGGAATAAAGTTACTGCGACAGAGGAAAACTAATCTGTTATGTTTTAGAATGACGGTAAGTCCGAAAAAACTTTCTTAACTAAGCGGTAAATAAAAAGGCAAATCGTAGCACATACAAGTTTATCTACAAAGTTTGTGATTGTGCCGCCTATGTATGCTGCAACCGGCAGGCTTCTGATTACGACGTAGATTCCCTGAACGGCGTTATCTACCTGCGGAATTGATGTGTTTGCGCCGTAAACAAAAGTTGAAATTGTGTCGCCGATAATTGAATTGCTGATTGCGGCTAAAAATCCAGCCCACATAAAGCTGTCTGCGGAAAGAAGTTTTTCGTTATGATGATTTTTTCTTTCTGAGCGGAAAATCAGCCAGGCTATTAAAGCGGTAGAAAGATGACATGCAGAAAAGAAGATTCCCGTGTGTGCAAAAATGAACAAAAGAAGATTTGAACCAAAGGCGCAGATTAAGCCCGGTACAAGTCCGCACAAAGCAGTTACCGCAATAGTCATTACTGAATCTAGATAAAGCGGAAATGCAATCAATCCTGCCAGAAAAGAACCGAGATAATTTATTCCGATTGAAACGGCGGTAAAGAGAACTGTAAAAATTATTCTGCGCGGTGTCCAGTTTTTGTACAGCAACCTGCTGTTTATTAAGTTGCCGCTCATACTGTAAGCCCCAGAAGTTTTGCTTTTTCAAGAAGGTCGTGCCTGTCTTTAATATCGAGTTTTGAATAAACTTCGGTTCGCTGATTGATGACAGTTTTTTCTGATTTGCCGAGCTTTTTGGCAATGTCTGCGACGTGCATATCCTGCGAAAGAAGAATAAAAACTTCACGCTCTTTTTTGGAAAGTGATTTGTAGTTATCAAAAAGGTAGCTCAAATCATTTGTGATGTCGTGTTCGCGCCCATGTTTTACAAGAAGCGACTGCATCAGTTCAGTTGCAGCTTTGTTGTAATATGAATTGCCGTTTGCAACAGTAGTGATTGCAGATGCAAGTTCATCAATTGTTGCGTCTTTTGTAATGTAGCCCTGAACTCCGTTCAAGAGTGAATTTTCAACATGAATCACATCGTTGAACATGGTGTAAATCAAAATTGAAATGTCGGGAGAAAGCTTTTTGAGTTCGGGAATCAGTTCAAGTCCGCTTCTGCCGTCCAGGTTCAAATCAAGAATGACGATTTTGATGCCGCGGTTTTCCTTTAAGGTTTCCAGTGCGCTTTCATAATCACTTGCGCACACAAAATCAAAAGAGGAATCTTTATTTTTAAGCATCTGAGTCATGCCGTCGCGTAAGCCCACATGATCATCAACGAACAGAATCTTTAATTGTGATTGCAATTGTTGTTCCTCCCTCGCTTATAAAGTTGACAGTGCCGCCCAAAAGTTCCACGCGCTCTTTGATGTTTGAAACGCCGTAATGCTTTTTGGCGCTCTGCTTGTTTTTAAGTTCAACTTCTTCTTCCGAAAATCCCTTGCCATCATCTTTTATAATAAAGCGGAAGTCGTCGATGCCATCTACAAAACGGATTTCCACATTGCCCGCGTTTGCATGGCGGCTGATGTTGGAAAGCGCTTCCTGCAGGATCCGGATAAGTTCAATCTGAACATTTTCGCTTAAATGCTGAATTTTTGTTGAACCGATATAGACCTTTGTTGAAATGTTGTAGTTTGCTTCAAGCGTTGCCGCCAGTTTTTTTACAATTTCTTCAAAGCTTTCGTTCAGGTTCAGGTGGGTGGTTCCAATCATATAGCGCACTTCGTTAAAAGCCTGCAGGGCATAAAACTTTGATTTTGAAATATCTTCTTTTTCAAGATAAAGCTTAAGCGCCGCAAGATCCTGAGCAACACCGTCGTGAAGGTTGCGGCTGATTTTAGATTGTTCTTCGTTCATCACTTTAAGGCGGTGAAGGTCAATTCTGTTTTTAAAGGATTTTTCTACAATCAGAAAAACTGCAATCATAATGAGGATGAGAGAGCAGTACAAAAGCGTGTCGTAGCCAAGGTTCAGGCGGTTCTGCGTCTGGTGCATGTTGTTTTGAAAAGTGATTATCGGCTCAATTGTGCTCTGATTTGTTTCCAGGAGTTCAATAATCTCTGAAAGTTCAGCTTTTAATTCTTCATCAAAATAAGTAAAAGGCGCGTAATCGTAAGTGAGTTTTTCTATCAAATCATCATGATTAAAATTGCCGCTGTTTTCTTCCAGCTGGATTTTGAGCATCTGAGAATCCAGTTCCGAAATCTTTTTGTTTGAGTATGTCTTAAAATAAATGGAAAATCCAAAATTGATTATTGCCACATAGATGATGAGTAATTCAATTTTAAAAACATGCTTCAATGTTAAAGCGACACTTTTGCTCATGCGCCAAGTATACATCAAAAGTCCCGTTTTTGTTTGGGAAATTTTCCCAAGAATTTTAGGAAAGCGTCCCAAAGGAATTTTGACCTCTTGATGTAGAATGATGGTGGAGGAAAATGAATGAACACAGTAAATCAAACAACAGGCATGAAAGTAGACATGAATGAATCTTGGGAACAGAAACTTATAAAAACTTTTGAAAAGGAAAAAAATAAAGAAATAAAAGTCTCAGAAAACTTTAATTGCCGTAGTAACACAAAAGCTGATATCCAGTATACCGACATGAATGGTATAAATTGGTTTATTGAAGCTAAAAGTTTTAAATCACCAGATAAATATAATGGTGTTCATAAGATTTTTGGAGAGCTTTTGAAAATGTCAAAATTTGCAGAAAATAGTGAGAATGCACATTTGGGTATTCTTGTTGATGATGAGGATTTTTTAAAGAAGCATCTGAAAATGTGTAACACGGAAAAACTTCTTAGATTTGGACAGATTTTCAAAAACGGAATTACGGTTTTTATTTCTTCAGAAAAAAAGCTAACAGAAAAAACTTGGACAGAATTGATTAATTAAAGAAACTAACAGATTTATCTTCTGATAAATACTGGTTAATAAATAATTTAGGAGATTCGAATGAATAAGATTTTGAAGATTTTAAGTATTTTGGCTATTGGTTTTGTGATGTTCTCTTGCAGTATTGTAGCTGGTAATTCTTCGGTGGGGGATATTGATGGATATATCGCTGATACATTAAATAAAAAACCGGATTTTAAGAACATTGAAGCAAATCGTAAAGTTATGTTTCCTGAATGGATTTATGTTGAGACGGAAGAATGGAATGCTGAAATAAAAGTTAGGTATTATAATGAAGGTGTAACTTATTATGGTCCTCTTAATAAGATTGAAAGTACAGTTATGGATTCTGATAAGAATATAATAGTAAAATATAATGGTGTTAGAGAAGTTTAATAAAAGAAATTGTCCTGAAGTGTGAATTTCTTCAGGACAATTTCTTTTTACTATATGATACTATTTTAAGCAAGAGTTGTTATTCCTTGAGCTTTGAAAGGTTGACCTTTATCGTTATAAACTTCAACAAAGTAGCTTGTGTTTGGACTTAACCCACTCACTGTAAGATTTACAGCAGATGGAATATTGTTATAAACTACTTTTGACTGATTATAACTATCTATTGAAGTTACTTTTACAGCTCCAATTTTGGAAGATGCAGAAACTGTAATAGAATTTGCAGTTTGATTACAAGTCGGTGCTTCACCAAGTGAACTAAGTCCAAGCTCAGCAATATAGGCTGCAACTGCATTAACAGTAGGAAGACTATTAGTATCGTTCTTATTACCATCGTTAATTGCATCAACTTTAACATCATTATCAAGTTTTCCTGATAACGCAGTACTTACAGCTGCACAAGATGGAACTTTATTTGTGTCAGAAGTTGTAGTTGATGTAATTTCTGTTTTGTTTTGATGGAAAAAAATATGAATACGCTTGAAATAATTTATAGATTATTTCAAGCGTATCGTCATTTTTAAATAAAGTCAAATTTTACAGCATCGCAATTCTAAGCTGCTTACCAAATACAGAGGCTACTTTCTGTAAGGTCGACAGTCTTATATCTTCAGAATGATTTTCCATTCTTGAAATTACACTTTTCTTTGTATCAAGTTTTTCTGCGAGCTGTTCCTGTGTCATTCCATTTTCAAGGCGCATTTCTTTTATCATCATTCCGATTTTAAATTCTTCGTAACCGGTATCAAATCCCGATGCAAAATCAGAATCCTTTTCTTTTCGCTGAGAAATATAATCATCTAAATCAAAAGTTTCATTTTTCATTTTGTAGTACCTCGTTTTAGGAATTCTTTCATTCGTTCCCTGCAAGTTTCTATTTCATTTGCAGGAGTTTTTTGAGTTTTCTTCTGAAATCCGTTTGTAAGAATCACGAGATTTCCTTTATGAAAAAATCCCAATAGTCTGTAAATGTTTCCACTAATCTCAATTCTGACTTCGTAGAAATCCGTATCAGTTATTTTCTTAAAGTAAGTTTTCGGAACCTTTTCCAGTTCCTGAACAGCCTTAAGAACCCAAGCGATTTTCTGAGCAACTTTAGCTGGCTGAGAATCTATAAATTCTGCAACGGGACATTTACCGTCGACAGTTTTATAGAATGTAACCTTTCTGTACATAATTTTATGTTAGCATATATGCTAACATTTTGTCAAATGAAGTTTTTTGCAATAAAAGTAAAAATGTCACTTCAGTGTGGACTGATGATTTGAATGATGAAGATTTATATTTAAGTTTTTCACTTCGATAATTAGAGGATAACCTAACTGTCCAGGGAGGCCTTTCTTTTCCTTGTACGGAGAGTCTGCTTCATACTTTGCAAACTCATCCGGTTTTTCAAACTGCTTGAGATTTTTACTAATGCTGATGGAACTCACTGCCTTGGTGCAATTCGACATATGGCCCTTCTTGCTGATGATGATGGCATGGCTTTCTGTTACGGACCGCCTGGAGAGCAGGTTGAGTTTTATATGGAGAGATAATCATGATGAATGAGTTTAATGAATATGTCCGCGACTGTTTCTCTCAAGCAGGCGATATTGTCATAAAATCTATGATGGGCGGATACCTTGTATATTTTAAGGGAAAGCTGATAGGTGATGTTTGCGGTGATGAGCTGTTTTTGAAGAGAACGCCCACATCGGACTTTAAGAATATTAAATATTTCGGCGATAACTCTTATTTTTATACACTTATCGACAAAGTATCGAGTAACTATTTTTCAAATAAATCATCCATCAAAATAACATTAGAGAATACACTACTATACTCATTTTTTTTTAACTCAAAGGTTGTTATTAATGTGCTGCGGATTACAACTTTTGGAGATACCATTTTTTGAAGAAGGGATTCTCTTGTGAGCAGAGTTTTATAATAAGGCTTGTCTACTTCATATTCTCCACTGTAAAACTTCAATTCACACATATTTGTTACATTATCATCTCGAATAATAAGCAAATCAATCTGAGTTCCTTCTTCGTCATCCGGTCTTTTAGACCATGCAGAAGTTTGTGTAACTACACCAGAAATGCCGAGAGCCTTTTTGCACTGTTCCACATGGTTGAAACATACGTTTTCAAAAGCAAAACCACGCCATGATGATAGGGATTGAGAAGTATTATTCTGCTGCCAGAATTTTTCATTTGTCGTTTTCAGGTCTTTCATAAAATAATGATAGAATATGCAAAATGAGTCTACTAGCTTGTAATGAACACTTCTTTTGCTTAAGCCAAATGGATAATATTTTACAATGAAATCACTTGCAAGAAGAGCTTTTAAGCTTTTGGTAAAGGTTTCTCCATCTGAAATATCTAATTTTTCTAAAATTTCAGCTCTTGTATAACCAGCATTCTTTGTTCCTAACAGGTTGACAATCGCTTTTATATAATCTGGATTTTCAAATGCAGATGCAAAAAGTCTGTCATATTCATCTCTTAACGGAGCATTCTTTGCAAAACAGATGTTATCAATATTCTGGGGAAGACTATATTCTCCGTTTACATATCCCAGATAAAAAGGGATACCGCCGAATACCATGTAACTTTGAACTATATCATATCTGGAGATTTTTACATTATTTGCCTTATAAAAATCTTCACATTCAGAAAGTGTAAATGGAGAGAGCTTCATTTCATGCGTTACCCTATTATAAAGCCCTCCATGGGCATTTATCAGTTTATCTAGTATCCATGAATTTGCACTACCACAGACAACCAGCATAAGATTCTTTCGATGACAGGCCCATGTATTCCAGAAGCCTTCAAATGCCTGAATGAAATTTGAACGAGGTGTATCAAGCCATGGTAATTCATCTATAAAGATTAGCTGTTTTGTCCCCGCATCAATTTTTTGCAGGAATTTTTCTAAAAGGAAAAATGCATCAAACCAATTCTTAGGTTTTTCACATTCTTCCATTCCATGAAGGAGAAGAGATTTATAGAAATGTTCCAATTGATTTTTTAGTTGACCTATATCATTCTTTTGATCTTCAGGTGCTAAACCTGCATGGCGAAATGTAATTCGTCCTGAGAAGGTTTCATCAACAAGATATGTTTTTCCAACACGACGACGTCCGTATATTGCAACAAATTCTGCACTGTTTTTATCATAGAGTTTATTTAGTTCAGTTGTTTCTTTTTTTCGTCCTATCATACAATCCACCCTAAATTAAAACCGAGGTGAAGTAATATTTTTATCAATTCACCTCGGTTTTAACTATATCATAGAGGGGTTATGGAGGCAATGACACGAATTTGTAATACTTACACCTTGTCCAAGATATTTTCCGGTTGCTTCAAACAAAGCATTTTCAATTTCTTCGATTCTGAAATTCCGTTTTTGGATAAAATCCTTGATTGTCATGTCGAATTTGTTTTTTTCGTCAAAAGCATAGCCTGCGCTGAATAGAAGCTGCTCGGTCTGCTCAATAGTCAGATTCATTCCGAGCGCAAGGAGAAAAACAGTGTTCTTTTTGGGATGATAGTTTGGATTTTTTTGGCTTCTGATTTTTGAGAAGGCCCGCTTGTCAATTCCTCCCTCACCGCCGATGCTTGTATTCTTGTAGATGAGGCTTGGCTTTCCTCGTCCGTTCAAAGTGAACTGCGAGATAAAATATTCCAAAGTCTGATTGAAAGTAAGTTTTGCTTCTGGAGTTTTTGAGTTAAGGCAAATGTTGTCAGTCCGCGCACCCGCATCCCGCAGTATTTTTATTATCTCGGTATAGCGGTCGCCCTTGTTGTTCATAATTGCAAGAAGAAGAATTGAAGTGCCGCGGTTTGTGCAGTAATTCACGTCTGCGCCATTTTTTATAAGAAGCTCCACCATCTCTTTGTTTCTGTTGGATACCGCAATCATAAGTGGAGTTATGCCATCTTTGTCAGAACAGTTTACATCGAATCCTTCTGCAATATATTCTTTTGCGGACTCTCGCGAATTCATCATCACTGCCATCATCAGCGGAGTCCAGGAATTCCGCTCTGCAAGCTTCTTAAAATTTTCAGTTCCAGTAATACTTTCTTTTATGCGACTCATTTGCCTTTTTAGCACAGAATCAAGAGGAAGAAGCTCATCAAGATTAACAAAATAAGGACGAGTTGAATTCTTTGCCCAGAAATTCAGGACACTTGTGCCATGGGAAAATGTCATTGAAAAACGGCATCCAAGCTCGGTCATTTTGTTCCGTACAGACTTTGCAAGTGATGAGTTTAGCCTCCAGTCGGATTCTTTTACATTGCGGTAGCCAAGCGAATTGAGTTTTCTGAAAAGAACATCGATATCATCCGTCATAAAATATTCATAGGTTTTGCCGCGGTCTTCAATGTAAACCTTCACATTTTCAAAAACAACAGATGCTTTTTTCTTGTCAGTTTTTTCTGCATTCTCGGACATAAACTAATCTCTCTTTTCTTTTAAGTTTTTACAAAATTGTACGGCAATGCAAGCTAAAAAAGTCGCAAAACAGGGGACTTTTGATTTAAGTAATAACTTTGAAAATAAAATATACAGATTTCAGTAATTTAATTAGCACAAGGTTCATATAACATAAACAATCTCCAAACAACTTATTTCAATATCGGTTTATTTATGGCATAACATCATTCATATAAAGCAAATGCCGCCCAATAATACGGATGTGAAAAATCTTCACTTTTCATAAACTCTGCTTTAGCCTGACGATAAGCCTGCTCGTAAGTTTTTCCGCCTGAAATCTTTTTGTACATTCTTGACATAAATTCTGAAGTTGCCTCGTCATCAACACTCCACAAAGCTACGCCAACATTTTTTGCTCCTGCAACCATAAAGGCGCGTGAAAGTCCTGTCATTCCATCGCCAAATTTCACTTCGCCAAGTCCAGTTTCACAGGCAGAAAGACAAACAATATCAGCATTTAAATTTAAGGTTGAAACTTCTGGGATTGTCAAATATCCATCATTTGATGAAGAATCAGAAAGTTTACCGCTCACTTCTGAAAATAAAATGCTGGACATATCAGAAATCTGCCTGTCAAAATATCCGTGGCAAGCAAAATGCAGAATCGAGAAATTTTTAAGCTTGTCATTTTTTGAAAGTTCCTTCAATTTGTTTTCCGAAGCATTTTCTTGAACAAACTCAGAAAAATCTTTGCTTTTAAATATTTTTTGAAGGCAATTAAGTTCTGTCAAAGTTCCAGGCAAATCTTTCCAATGTAAGTTTTTCTTTTCAAAATAATTAGAAGGTCCGTTAAGTTTTATGTCTTGAATAATCGCCTCTTTCTGCTGCTGATTTTCAATAAGCATTTCAGTTTCTAAAGACTGAAAGCCTCGTTTGCCACCTCTGTCTTTATCTTCCAAAGAAAAAGTCCGCCTGTGTTCATCAGAAGAAAGACTTGAATCATACCAAGCACCGCCAAAAGCCAGCACTTTATTTCCATTAGATTTTGAACTTTTAGAAATCATGCTTACAGAAACAGACGGCGACAATGAGACTGCAAACTGTTCGCACAGCATTTTTGAATTCTCATCTTTTCTAAGGACATCAAACGGCAAAAACGCAAGGCTTCCGTCTGGAACAACAACAAGATTGTTTTTACCTTTTACATAAGGAAGAACTGGCTCTATTAGCTTTTCGTAAAGCTCATTGCGAACATCCTCAAAAACAGTTTCAGGCTGAGGAGAAATTCTTTTTGGAATTATTCCGTCTCTCAACTTTGAAACAGCAGCTGCGTAATCGTAATTCACATCAAGAGGAACTACTGCAATTTTTTTATTTGTAATGACAATACAATAAGAACCAAATTTTATATTTTCCGCAGATTTTCTAGCATCATAGTTTTGAGTACCGACCCAATTCTGAGAATCTAAATTTTTTATATACTTTACTTCATCTAAAATTTTTGGATTCCAAATAGCATATTCAACAATAGCTTTATCTTTGCCGCACCATTTTTGAGCATCTTTAGCCTTGGCAATCTGCGGATTTCTGAGAGCTGAATAAGCAGGTATTCTTTTTCCAATTTCTGAATCAAGCTTTGCAAGCTGTTTTTCAGCATTTCTTAAATCATTTTCAGCAGTTCCATTCTTTTCATATTCTGAAAATTTTTTGCTATATTCATATTCAATTGTTTTTCTTAAAATTGCAATTTCATTTGCAAGCCTTTCAATTTCTTTACGTTCTGAATCTGTAACGCCATCAAGAGAAAGCGCACGGGCTGTTCCAACTTGATCTAAAAAAGAGCAGTTTCTCAATCGCTCTGAATATTCAAAAGATTTTTCAGGATTATTACTCTCTGATTCCAATCCTATACCATAATAATAAAGTGGAATAATTTCTTGCAATAAAGTGAATTTAGAACTCGGCATATCAAGAATAACAAGTTCTGTTTCAGAAGAACAAAAAGAAATAAGTTCTCGCATTAAATCAGTTTCGCTTGCAAAAAAAGAATCAGCTGCCTTTTGATAAAATGTCTGCATCATAAAATCACTCTCTGTTTTATGCAATGGACTATTTTTATTTTTACTTATTTCTAAATCTTTTCTCCAACACTCAATAGCTTTTTCTTTATTTATATTATAATAAGCATAAATATTTTCTAAGTCTCTATATGAACTACATTCCACATCCGCATATCCTAGTTCACTTGCCTTTTTACAAATATCAATAAGCAAATTTTCTGCCTCGGAATATCTGCCAAATTTTACATAAATATCTGCTATGGATGTATTTGCAAGCATTGCACTACTGCAATCATCCTTTTTCAATTCATGCCAAATATCAAGCTCTTTTTTATACCAAGACAATGCATTTTCATAATATTCATAAGAGTTATGAAGTCCCATCATTTTATAGATACCTCCCATAAGACTATATGAGAATGCTAGCCATGGAATAACTTTATTTCCATAATATTCTTTATATAAATCTATTGCTTTCTGACCATATAAAATCGCATTTTGATAATCAAGCATATAAAAATAACAGCTAGATATATCTAAAAGAAGAAATATTAAATTTGCATGAGGATGGGTAGTATAATATTCTTCACATCTTAAAAGAACGGCTAATTCTTTGGCTTTGTCTCCCAAAAGAGAATAACATTCACCAAGTTCCACAAGAAGAGGCATAGAATAAGAATTATTAACTCCATAATGCTTATCAAATATTGAAACAGCCTTATCTGTAAAATCTATTGTCTTGTGAAAATCATAAGCACTTTTATAATAAACTGCAAATTTTCCATATAAAAAAGCAAATTCTAAAGAATCAGCAGGTAAGATTTTATTATAAATACCTTCTGCAGTTTTTAAATTAGCAAAAGCAGTGGGCAAATCATTTTTCAGCAATATATAAACATAAGACAGTGAAACAAGACAATCAGCAATGACTTTATCGCTTGCATTAATATTTTTATAAATTTTTAAGGCAGTTAAATATGACTGAATAGAATCATCAGTATTGTTAAGAGCAAGATTTACGTATCCAAGACATTCATGCAATATAGCTGTTTCTTTATGGAATTCTCCATAAACTTCTAAACACAAAGGAAGTGCTTTTCTATAATAATCAAGCGCATTATTCCATTTTCCTTGAAATTTATAATCAATAGCGATGTGATATAACACATCAAATTTAAATTTTGAGAGTTCTTCTTTATTTCCTATCAATTTTTTTGAATCATAAATATTCAATGCCTTATTAAAATTTTCAATAGAATCATTATATTTTTCAAGCAGGAAATAACTAAGACCTATAAAAAAATAATCATTTCCAATATAAATATGATTGTCTCCATACTTCTTAATGTCAAACCGCAGACTTCTTTCATAATAATTAATAGCTTCTTCATATTTTCCAGCATCATAATATTCATTCGCAATATCAAAATCTGTTTTTTGGTTCTGTGCAAATAAAGCAGCCGCGTTAAGAGCAATAATTAAAAGCAAGATAAATTTCTTAAAACTCCGCATATACTCTCCGTTATAAAAGGTGAATTAGCTATTTTATAAATAAAAAATACAGCCAATAAAGTTTACTGGCTGTAAATAGTGATTAAAATTGACTAGTTTGTAAAAATCTGGAAGCAACTATCCCACTTTGAAGTGTTTTTTACAATTACATAAAATCGTCCCGTCCAGCGAGGGTAAAAACTGACGTAGCAGTTCATGTTATAGCTTGTATCTCTTGCGATAAGATTCCAATTCTCATCATAAACATACAAATCCAAGTCGGCGTAATCAATTGATTCCACATAAATTTCAGCAAAAGAATTTGCATAAAAAGGAATACTGAATTGAGTTTTTCCATTATATCCATAAGCCCAGCTATACTGATATTTTGGTCCGCCAACAGCACCTCTCGTATTGCTGGATTTTATAAGCTTTTCAACTTTTTTAATCCAGTTTGTAAAAGTCTTATCCTTGCCAGCCAGCTTTTTTGCATCATCAATCAGTTTTTCAGCTGTATATCCTGATTCACTGGCTGCCTTTCCGTCTTTTGATTTTTCGCCTTGAATTTCTACAGTTGCCTCAAGTTTTTGAGTAGGAACTTGAGCCATAATTTCAGCAGCTTCAATAAGAGCAGAAGCAGAATTGTTTTCGTATCCATATTTTGCAAGCGAATTTGCAGTCTGTAATATTTCAATATCAGGCGAAACCCTTTGTTCTATTGCAGGCTTTTCCTCATCCATTTCACTCTGTGCAAACAAAGACATACTAAAAGGCAAACTCATTGCCATTACCACAACCAAAATTTTCATTTTCATATAAAACCTCCATTATTTTTATTAAATATAGAATTTTTCTTCTGCAATATTTTTGTCAGTAATTATAAGTAACCACAACCATTTGATTAAACTTACATTCCTCTGGTCTGATTTTTCCTAAATAAGGAGAATCTTTCACTTCATCGCCTTTTCTGCTTGGAAGCGCATAACGAGAAAGCAATTCAGGACACTTTTTTACTTCATCATCATTCTTAAATTCCTCCGACAAATCTCTATCGTCGCTAATTTTTTTCCAGCCGTGCTTATCCATTTTAAACACAGCAACAATCATTTTATTAAAGACACCGCAAACAAAATCAGCCTCATTTGCTTTTTCCACATTTTTTATTGGCCAGTATTTTCGAACGCAATCATAAACAGTTTCACGTCCCACAACCTTTTCACCATCCGTTAATTTTCCATATGATTTGTTTATACATACAAAAATTACCTTTCCATTTTTTGAATCAAAAATACCGTTTGCCATATTTACCTCCGTATATCATTCATAATTATCTTCCAGTGGATAAGATCCAAATCTTCCATTATCACGAAGTAATTGTCCTGAATTTCCAAGAAAAGAAGAATCATCTGAATAAACAGCACCTTCCCAAATTCCATTCAACATTTTGACTGCATGAATATCATTTGAATATTTCTTTTTTTTCCAAAACGCTTTATTCTTGCATTCTCCAATTATATGTCCTATAGCAGCAACATAAGATGCTGAATGCAATCTTAAATCTCCATTGTTACAATGATTACAATAAAATTTATCATAATCAAGTTGTTGCAATATTGAACATTTACTTTTCCAACTTGTATGATTCTCCAAAATATGATTCTTTATTTTTCCTGCTGCAAATCTAATACCACAAACAGGACATTCAAGTATTAAGTCATAATTTAAATTCGAAACAGCATCTTCTTCAATAAATATTTTATTAAATTTAGATTTTAATATACTCTCTTTTTTATTATAAACAATTTTTATATCAATTAAATTATGATTTGCATACTCAACTGCTTTTTCAAAAACAGATTCATCAATTATAGCATCATATTCAGAGCAATACTTTTCAATTTTAACTGACTTTTCAAATCCTGTTTTTTCTGATAAAAAAGTTTTCTGTAATTGCTCCGCAATCTGTATTGCCTCATGTTCTATAATACGTTCTGTTTTATATGTAATTATATATTCATTTTCATTGTTTGTTACCAGTCGAAGAATCAATCCTTTTTCTTTTAAACACTTGTTTATTGCAATTTTATTATCAGACATAAAACTTGAATATTCGTTACCAAATTTTTGCGGAATATTTTCTGTAAATAAGACAGGCATATAGTTATTATTTATTAGAAGCGGTCTACGAATAAAAATTTCATTTGGTAATCTTTCAACTATATATTCCTGTAAATTTTTTTTATTATTAATAAACTCAATATATTCTAAAAGATCTTCCAACAACAAACATGATTTTACATTAAAATATACTTTAAAATTGGAGTTAAATATTTTATTCATTTCATTGAATGAAAAGCAAAATAATTCTGTTAAATCTCCCCAATTTATATATTCATTTATGAAAAAATGTATATATTCTCTTGTTTTTTTAACAACTTCTAAATTATCATTTTTTTTCTTGCTCATAAAACACCTTTTTCACCCACTTTATTATTTTCAATAAAAATCTTCCGTATGGCTTCTTTTTACAGAAACCATACAAAACAAAAAATCAGCTCTGTCTTTTAAAATCTATAGATTCGCCACCTGCTGAAATTGTCATAGTATCACCAGAAACTTCATAAGTATAATCTATAGAAACAGAATAACCATAACCATTAGATGATGTTATGTGTATAGTTTTTGCAGACTCATCATAAGTTCCAGATTGTACAACACCACCTGTTATCATAGAACATTCTTCACCCGCATAAAAATACAATTTTACACTACTAAGTGTCCAAACTGTTCCAGCTAATGATGAGGAATTACCATCACTACTGTCGCCCCCCCCCGGAACTTCCGTTGGAACAACTGCAAATCATTACAGCAAACAATAAAGCCGCCATAATACTTTTAAAAACTTTAACCATAAATTTTCTCCTTGCGTTCTTGCCCATTTTCAAGCAATCACGCCATTTTATTAGCCTATAGCATATATTAAACCACAGTTTCATTTAGCGTCAAGCGTATACAAAAAGAAAAAAGTAGCTTTTAGAATATAAACAATGGATTTACAAGACACATTTATTAGCAATCTGAAAAGATTCCGCAAAGAACAGAACATGACGCAGGAAAAACTTGCGGAACTTTGCAAGACAGACACTTCATACATCGGGCAGATTGAAACAAAGAAACGTTTTCCTTCTCTTTCGTTTGTTGAAAGAATCGCCGCCTCACTTAAAGTTGAGCCTTACAGACTTTATATGCCGCAAGACTCAAGCAATGATTCTGTTTCTGTGGAAGAACTAAAGCTGATTGAATCTGAAATCCTGCGCGCATTAAAGACCGACATAAAAAAAATCGTAAAAAAGCACGGTCTGTAAAGGTGCAGAATTTTCAATCCTAGAACTTTGCAGTTCCGCCGATTTTTATAAGTGAAGGATAACCTACTTCAATATTCGCGCCGAATTTTTCAGTAAAGAAATATGAAGCTCCAAAGTTTATTCCAGCATAGAAATTTGTTCCGTTTTTCTTGATTGATTCTTTTTCAGTTCTATATTTAAATACCGGTGTTGTTACGGTACCGCCATACCAATTTTTAGATGTCTCATAATCTGTATAAGAAAAAGGATATTTGTAATCAACTTTCCAGTTCCAGAATTCAAGTCCAAGGCGAAGTCCTGCGTACAAATCAAGTTTTTCTATAGGAACTTGAATATGATAGTTTGCAAGCGCGCCCAAGTTGATGTAATTCATTTCGCCTTTCCATTCGTAGTCAGGAACATCTTCAACTCCGAACGAGGCGCTTTCTTTCATCTTGTCTTGAGAATATCCGATGAATCCGCCAAATCCAAGAGGAAGCTCGCCAAGCTTTTTTGTGTATTCAACAGACGCTTCAAGATACGGAACTTTCATAGAGCCGTCATAAGGCAAACTTTTCCAGTGCCTAGAAAATCCAATGTCGCCACGGACAATAAAATCTCCTTCCTCAATTCCCGCTCCATAGTTCTTCCAGTCAACATTCTGAGCCTGCATAAAGCACAAAGCTCCCAAAAGACAAAACCCAGCAACCAATAGCTTTTTCATAAAAGCCCTCCAATAAAAATAATATAACTTCATTCTATTCTCCCCGACTTTTGCCAAGAAGAAAGAAGCGATTTTTTACAAATTATAAGAACACTTTTTCATAAAAGGTCGCAAAACAAGCGACTTTTTTACAATTAAACTGGCAGATTCAACCTTGACGATAAAAATTCTTTTGAATAGACTAAAAGAATGAAAGATAGAATTTATTTTAACAACGGCTGGGAATTTTCTCCGTCATTCAATGAAAAAATGTTGGATTCAAAATACAAGGGAAAATTCGAGCAGGTAAGAATTCCGCATTCAGTTTGCGAAACTCCTTTTAACGGATTTGATGAAAGCGAATATCAAAAGCTGAGCATTTACAGAAAATTTTTTAAGACAGAAAAAGAATGGGCAGGGAAAAAAATTCTTCTTACAATAGAAGGCGCGGCTCATCAGTGCGATGTTTTTTTAAACGGAAAATTTCTTGCAAGGCACAGTTGCGGATATACAGCTTTTACAGTTGACTTGACAGATTCTCTTTTGCCGGCAGGAAGAAACAACCTGCTTGCATTAAAACTGGACAGCCGCGAGTCTTTAAACATTCCGCCGTTTGGATTTGTAATCGACTACATGACTTACGGAGGAATCTACAGAGACGTTTATCTTGATATAAAAAATCCTATTTATATAGAAGACGTTTTTATAAAAACCAAGGCGAGCCATTTTGAAACAGAGATAACTTTGAATTCTTCTGACGCGGAAGGATATTCAATTGTTCAGCGAGTGGAAAGTTCAAGTTCTGTAGTGGCGCAGATAAACACAGGCGTTCCGGGAAACAAAATTCTTACTTCGGCGGACGCACAGCCGGTTCATCCGTGGACTCTTGAGCAACCGGTTCTTTATAATCTTGTTACAGAACTTATAAATCCAAAGGGAAAAATTGCAGACAAAAAAACTGTAAGATTCGGATTCAGGGAAATAAAATTTGATGAAACCGGATTTTATCTCAATGGAAAAAAAATAAAGCTTCGCGGACTAAACAGACATCAGTCATACCCTTACGTGGGATACGCAATGCCAAAGAATATCCAAAAAGAAGATGCCGACATTTTAAAACTCGAGCTTGGCGTAAACTACGTAAGGACTTCGCATTATCCGCAGAGCAAATATTTTATAGAAAGATGCGATGAACTTGGAATTCTTGTGTTCACGGAATTTCCGGGCTGGCAGCACATTGGCGACGATGCCTGGAAAGCGCAGGCTTTGGAAAATGAAGATGAAATGATTTCGCAGTACAGAAATCATCCTTCAGTCTTTATGTGGGGTGTAAGAATAAATGAAAGCAAGGACGATGACGAATTCTACAAGGCGACAAATTTCCTTGCGCACAAAACAGACTCAACTCGTCCAACTGGCGGCGTAAGATGCATCAAGAACAGCAACTTGCTGGAAGATGTATATACTTACAACGACTTTAGCCATTCAGGTAAAAACGCCGGAAGCCTTGATAAAATCAAAGTTACAAAAAGCCACGGCGGATATTTAGTAACAGAACATTCAGGCCACATGTTCCCGACAAAATCATTCGACACTGAGCAAAGAAGAACTGAGCACGCAATAAGGCACGCCACAGTTCTTGACAGCGTTGCAGGACACGATGACTGCGCAGGCTCAAGTGGCTGGTGCGCCTTCGACTACAACACTCACAAGGAATTCGGTTCCGGGGACAGAATTTGCTACCACGGCGTAATGGATATGTTCAGAAATCCAAAGCTGGCAGCCGCTGTCTATAAAAGCCAGGAAGATTTCACAGGAGATTTTATTGAAGTAAATTCCAACATGAGCATCGGCGAATACAACGAAGGACTTTTAGGCGACCTGTGGATTTTTACAAACGCTGATTCCGTAAAGCTCTTTGTAAACAACACTTTTATAAAGGAATTCAAAGCGTCTGATTCACCGTTTAAAAATCTTGCGCACGGACCGATTCTTGTTGACGACATAATCGGAAACAGGCTTATTGATGAAGAAGGAATTTCTGCAAAGAACAGTGAAAAAATAAAAGAGCTGATTTTTGCAATAAGAAAATTCGGGCAGAACAGTCTTCCTGCAAAATATAAACTGGAAGCCGCAAAGCTTTTTGCAATGCGTGTTATTTCGAAAGAAAAACTAATTGCACTCTTTGGAAAATACATAGGCAACTGGGGTGGAGAATCTTCTTCTTATAAATTTGAAGCGATAAAAAACGGCAAGACTGTAAAAACGCTTGTAAAGTCAATGTGCAAAAATGCCTCTTTAAAAACGCAAGTCAGCCGCACAATTTTAATAGAAGAAGAAACTTACGATGTTGCAGAAGTTCATTTGCGGGCAGAAGACGAAAACGGAAACCTTCAGTCTTTTATGCAGGAAGCTGTACTTGCAGAAGCAGAAGGAGCAATTGAAATAATCGGACCACAAGCAGTTTCTCTTAAAGGCGGAATGTCAGGAATCTACGTAAAAACAACTGGCACTGCCGGAAGAGGAACTTTAAAAATAACTGACTGGCAAGGAAAAGAAACCAAGATTAGTTTTACTGTAAAAATTAAAAGATGACAAAAAAATTGCCGTGCATATCAGATTTGCGACTTGCACGGCAACAATATTTAAATGCCAATAACAAAATTCAGATTATTCTGTTAGTTTGCGTCTGGATGTTTTTTAAACCAAGCATCCCAGGCAGAATCAACATTTTTACAATAGTCATCTTTTTCTTCCTTGGAAATAAAAGCAGCCTTGTATCCATTCTTGATAATCTCTTTTATTTCGTCCAAGGAGAAATTCTGATCTTTGTAAATATTCCAGTATTCATCAATAAGCGAAACTTTAAAGAATGTAGGATCATCTGTATTCAGAGTAACAAAAACTCCTGCATCATAAAGTTTTTTTACAGGATGATTTTTCATATCGCCGTTGAATTCTTTTAGGATAAAAATATTGCTTGTAGGGCAAACTTCAAGCGGAATTTTATTTTCCGCAAGATACTTCATAAAATCAGCATCTTGAGCAGCGGCGATTCCGTGACCAAGCCGTTCAGCCTTGCAAAGCTCCAAGCTGTCTTTCATGGAAAAAACGCCACAGGTTTCTCCTGCATGAGTTACAACATGAAGTCCGTTTTCTTTTGCCCTTACAAAAACATCCTTGTATTCCGCGGCAGGTCCTTTTTTTTCATCTCCACCAAGCCCGATTCCAACGATATAAGGATTTTTTTCAGCAAGCACAAGGTCTAGATTTTTCATTGCGTTTTCCACGCCAAACGAGCGGCTCACATCAACAATGAGTTTTACAGTGCGCCCGGAATTTTCTTTTATGCGCTCAATGTTTTTTTGAACAATACTGATCATGTCGTGGAAACTCCAACCTTTCTTTAAATGCGAAGTCGGACTGAAAAAAGTTTCGCAATAGATAATATTATTTTTATTCAAGTAAGCTTCAAAATCCTTGAACATATATTCAAAGTCATTTATGTTTGTAAAATAAGATTGGATTTTTATAAAGGAAGAAAGAAAGCCCGTCAAATCATCGTATTCAAAAAGAGAATTGAATTCCTCATCTGACATATCCTGATTAAAATTACGCTTATAAACTTTCTTTACGGTTTCCCTGCTTAAAACAGCCTCCTCATGAACATGGAGCTCGGCTTTTGGAATACTTTCCAGCAAATCATAAAATTCTTCTTTCTTCATGTAAAAGATATTATAACACAGAATGTTAAAAATCAACAGGATAAATTTATCAAAGGCAGGGCAAACGCATTATAAATAATTTAAGTAAAGTTTGCGGGAAGGAACGGTTCCCGGGGCAAAAACACTCTGATTGTTGCGACCGCGTGAGCGGGCAATTCTATAGTTGCTTTGCGACAATCAGCGTGCAGCGCATTATTGCGCGGTTTTGAACCAGGAAACCGTGCATGGGAGCCAGTTTTGTGCTGAATACATTTATAATGCGTTTGGTCCGTTTATCAAAGGCAATTTTACTTGACAGCGCATTTTTTCCATAGTATTTTAATATTGCATGATTCCTTGCCAAGGCTTTGTGAATCTGCAAGGAATTATTTATGTCAAAAAGACTTTATGTTGGAAACTTGAGCTATGCAACAACACAAGATACATTGAGCTCATTGTTTTCTGCTTATGGAAATGTTGTTTCTGCAACAATTATTATTGACCGCGATACAAACCAATCAAAAGGTTTCGGCTTTGTTGAAATGGAAGATTCAGCGGAAACAGACAAGGCAATTGCCGAGCTTGCAGGCAAAGAAGTTGACGGACGCAAAATCCGCGTAAACTATGCAGAAGAAAAAAAGCCTCGTGAGCGTTCTGGATTTTCAAGAGACAGCGGAAGAAGATTCGGTTCAAACAATCGTCGCAGAAACGGAGACTACTAAAATAATATGGGATTCTTTCCGAATGAGTTTTCAGAATATCTAGCTCAAGACTGCAACAGGGCGGATTTTATACAAGAATGGCTTGAAAGCCGCGGTGTAAATTCCAACCGTGTTGTAATAGACGGAAAGAATCACATTTTAGTTCAGTTTGGTTCTTCAAGCTACAATCCCCAGTTTAAAATAAAAACTGTAATTGCCCACCATGACAGAGTTCAAGAAAGTCCAGGCGCAAACGACAACAGCGCGGCGGACTGGCAGCTCATGAACTGGGCGGTGTGGCTTAAAGATTATCCTTCGTTCCATAATGTAAGAATTTTCTTTACAGACGGAGAAGAGCTTGGCTGGACTGTAACAAACCAAGGCGCATTTGGAATTGCAAAAACTTTTCAGCGTCTTGGAATTACAAACGATGATGTTTATGTTTTTGATGCTTGCGGACGTGGGGAAATTCCAATTCTTTCAAAAAGCGGACTAAGTTCTCTTGCTTCTGCAAAATTCAAATCGCAGTTCAATGACCTTTACACAAGAACACAAAATATTTTAAAGCGCGCCACAGACGGCAGATGGATGACTCTTCCAGTTCCATACAGCGACAATGCGTCTTTTCTTGCCTGCGGAATTCCAGCGGTCGCAATTACACTTTTGCCAGCAGAAGAAGCCTCGCTTTATGCAAGAAAAATCAACAGCGACAAGTCTCTTGAAGATGCGGTAATGAACAGAGAATCCTCAAAGCAAAAACGCATTGAAGAAAACATTCCGGACTTTTCATACAAAGAGCACCTGCCCTACACTTGGCGTCTTTTCCACACACAGAATGACAACATAGAATCGCTGACTCCTGCAAGCTTTAAAGTAATGGAATCTATTTTAAAATCCCTTGCAGAAAGCAAAACTCCCTGCTAATTTTCACTTTGCCTTTTAGCCGCATTTTTTGAATTGTAAATAAAAACAAGAATTGCTGTTCCGATTATAATAAAATATCCTGCAACGCTAAAAATATCTGGAACCTGATCAAGAAAAACAAATCCAAGAATTCCTGCAAAAACAATATTCGAATAATCATAAATTGAAATTTTTGAAGCCGGAGCATTGAAGTACGCGTTTGTCATTCCAAATTGACCGCAAGCAGCTCCAAGTCCCGCGCAAAGTAAAATCAAAACTTGAGGCAAACTCATAGACGCATGGAAAAAGAAAACAAAGGGAACAGCAAGCAAGCTGGAAAAAAGTGAAAAGAACACAATTATAAAATCGCCGCAAACATTATACGAATGGAGTTTTCTTACAAAGCAAGATGCAAAACCAGCTCCCATTCCGCCGACAAAAGCAAAAAGAGCTGGAAAAACTTTTACAAAATCAAATGTAGGCTTAATGACAAAAAGCGAGCCGGTAAAAACAACAATCAACGAAAACGCAGAAACAAAATTTGGCTTTTCACCAAGAATAAAAATGCTTGCAACCACAGCAAAGAATGGCGACATTTTATTCAGCATAGCGGCGTCAGAAATATTCATAAAACCCAAAGCATAAAAATTTCCAAAAATTCCAAGGGAGCCGACAGCCGATCTTAAAAGCAAAAATTTCCAAGCCTCACGCGGAACATAAAAAACCGACTTATCCTTTTTAGCCTTCATGCACAAAGTTGAAAAAGCAACAAAAAACGCAATGAGATTTCTAAAAAGAGTTTTTTGGACAAAAGGAAGATTTCCTGCCAAACGCACGCAAAGTCCCATTACTGCAAATCCAAATGCGGAAAATAAAATCCAGCAAACTCCAAGCTTTAAATTTTCTTGATTTTCCATATTTGCAAGATTATAGAACCTTGCATTTTTTTTGTAAATTAAAATTCGGCGGAAATTGAATTTATTCAAAATGAAGTTTATTATAAAACAATGATTGAAAAAAACTGGACAGCAAACGAAAAGAAAACTCTAAATGAATTTTTACGGCAAAAAATTCCAGAACTTCTTGAAGGCGAAATTTCCAACAGCAAAATCAGACGTTTAATTGTTTCCGGCGCAGTCTACATAAATTCAAGGCAATGCAGAATTCCTTCATTTAAAATAAATTCTGGAACCGCAATAAAAGTTTTAATTGACAAGGAAAAATTCTTTTTTGAAAAACAACCGGAAGACGCAGATTTTGAACTTACAGAAAATGATGTTCTTTTTGAAGATGAATATTTAATCGCAATAAACAAGCCGCCTTTTCTTCCAACCGAGCAGACAATCACAGGTCAAAGAAAAAATGCCCACGACTGCACGGTAAAATATTTGTGGCAAAAAAATTCCTCTCTTAGAAATCCACCTTACGTTGGAATAATGCACAGGCTTGACAGAGAAACAAGCGGAATTCTTTTATTCACAAAGAGCCGAAGTGTAAACAAAGACATTTCTGAAATGTTTAAAACCCGCGGAATAAAAAAAATCTACAGAGCCGTCTGCACTGGAAAACTTCCTGAACAAAAAGAATTCACAGTTGAAAATTTCATCGCGCGAATCTCACCAAAAAGCTCGGCTTGCAAAATGGGAATTGTTCCAGAATCAAGGGGTGGACTTTTTACAAAAACTGATTTTAAGATAATTTCAGAAAAAAACGGTTTTATTCAAATTGACTGCCAGCTGCACACAGGACGCACACATCAAATAAGAGTTCAGCTTTCAAGTATGAATCTTCCAATTGCAGGTGATGAGCTTTACGGCGGAATAAAATCAGACAGAATAAAGCTTCATGCAAGAAAAATAGAATTTGTGCATCCGGTTTCAAAAGAAAAAATTACAATCGAATCAGAAATTCCAAAAAATTTTTTTTACTGAAAAATCAGTCGCCCCAAATGCCAGTCTTTAATTCTTCAAAAGTTTTTTTCCAGCTCTCGTAGCGCGCCTTTGAAATTTTTCCTTCTTCAACAGCTTTGCAAATTGCACAGCCTTTTTCTTTGATATGGGAACAGCTCATTCCAAAACTGCATTTTCCAATAAACGGAAAAAATTCTTTGTAATAAAGCGCAAGATTTTCCGCGGAAATTCCGTGAAGCAAAAAAGTTTTTACGCCCGGAGTATCGATTATATTTGCGACCGCATCTTTTCTTCCGCCCATAAGAGCTTCATTCAGCTGAAGATGAATCAAAGTCCCTTTTGTAGTTGTATGGGTTCCCTTTCCGTATTTTTTAGAAAGACTGCCGGTTTTTAAAACAACATTGTTATCAAGAACATTTATTATAGAACTTTTTCCAACGCCGCTTTTTCCAACAAAGGCGCAAGTTTTGTTTTCAATGAAATTCGCAAGCTCCTCGATTCCTTCTCCAGTTTTTGCGCTTGAACGGATTATCTTGTAGCCCATTTCTTCCCAGTTCAAAAGCCTCTCTTTAAATTCATCAGACTGCGAAAGCTCATATTTATTGCAGACAATCACTGGAGTTATTTTCTGAAAATCAGCCTGAACAAGCGCACGGTCAATAAAACGCGGCTTAAACGGAGGTTCATCGGGAGTTGTAACAATCAGAAGATAATCCAAGTTCGAAGCAAGAACCTGAGGCTGTCTTTTTTTTACATTCCAGCGGACAAATTCATTTTTCCGAGGAACAAGATTTTTTATAAGCCCTTTTTCCTCTTCAAGGGAATCATCGTCAAGCACAACAATGTCTCCAGGCGCAAGCGGATTGTAATAGCCTTTTCCGTCCTTTAAGATTTTTCCTTTTAAAGAACATTCGCGGATAAAGCCATCATCACATTCAACTTGAAAAACATTTTTACTTCCGTCTAAAACAAGTCCATTCATATAACTAATAAAAGTAAAAAAGAAAACTCAAACTGTGTCAAGGGGAAAATTTTGTTAGAATTATTTTGAAAAAACAGTAAAATGCTCTTGACCAAATTTGTTTTAGAGTATATGATACTAATCACGTTGAAAAACGGATGGGCTACTAGCTCAGTAGGTAGAGCAACGCCCTTTTAAGGCGTGGGTCTCGTGTTCGAATCACGAGTAGCTCAGTAAAAGGCACTTGGTTTTCAAGTGTCTTTTTTTATTTTAAATCAATTTCAGCAGAAGAGGCAATGCAAGCAGCGCCAAGAGGAACAGCCCGAGAAGATGTTTCCGCAAAAGCAGTAAACAATCTTGCTCAAGCGTCCTATAAGAATTTACACCTTTACCTGGAAGTGGCTGAACACCATTCCGAAGCTTGCCCTTCCTTGAGTTACAGAGCGAAGATTTGTTGAAAAGCCGAACATTTTTGCCATTGGGGCTTTTGCATGAATTACGCTTTCGCCTGACTTTTCATCCATGCTAACAATCATTCCGCCACGCTGTGTAATCTGGCTCATTGCGTCTCCAACAAATTCAGAAGGACATTCAATATCAACTTCCATTACCGGCTCAAGCAGTTCAGGAGTTGCAGACTCGCACGCTTTGTCAAACGCTTCGGCAGCGGCGGCTTCAAATGCAAAAGTAGAAGCTGTAAGCTCATCATATTTTATGTCAGTTACAGAAACCGCAATGTCTGTGCAAGGGTAACCCATTCGTATTCCAGAAGTAAAACAGCTTTGAATACTCTGTTCAATTGCTTCATAAATTTCTTTTGGAATTGAATTGTCGTGCACTGCGCAAGTATAAGAATTTCCAGCACCAGTTTCTCTTGGTTCAATATGAATCGTGAGGCAAGCCGCATTTTCTTTTCCGGCAAGAACTTTGCTGAACTCTTCCTTATAATCGGCGGCAGTAGAAATTGACTCTCTGTAAGTAACCTGCGGAGAACCAACCCTGCACTGAACTTTAAAGTCGTCTCTGATTCGGGTAACAAGAACATCAAGGTGAAGCTCTCCCATTCCAGAAATAACAAGCTGTCCTGTTTCTTCGTCATCGCGGAAAGTAAACGTAGGATCTTCACGGCTAAGGATTTCAAGAGTTTCCTGAAGTTTTGCACGGTCACCCATTGTTTCCGGCTCAATCGCAATCGAAATAACAGGCTCCGGAAATTTTACACTTTCAAGAAGAACTGGCATTCCTTCGCTACCCAAAGTATCTCCGGTCTGCGCAAATTTCAAGCCCACAAAAACCGCAATGTCTCCTGCGCTTATACTGTCCATCTGCTCCATCCGGTTTGCATTCACACGGAGAATTCTATTTACACGCTCACGTTTTTTTTTGCCAACATTGTAAACCTGAGTTCCAGTTGAAATTTTTCCAGAGTACATTCTTACAAAGCAAAGAATTCCTGCCTCGCGGTCATACTGAATTTTAAAAACAAGACCAGCCGGAGTCTTTGAATCAGGATCGCATTTTACAAGAATTTTTTCCTCTTCATTTCTCTTTACATGAATTCCTTCAGCAGGCGGAACTTCATCTGGCGAAGGAAGATAAGCGACAACCGCATCAATGAGAGGCTGAACTCCCTGATTATGCCGGCTTGAACCGCAAAGGAACGGAACAAGCGTTCTGTTAATTGTAGCTTTGCGCAATGCAGATACAAGTTGCTCAACAGAAATTTCCTTGCCTTCTATATAAAGGTCTGTAAGTTCTTCATCATTTGAAGCGACTGTATCAACAAGTTTTTCCCGCCATTCCTGTGCAAGTTCTTTGTACTCATCGCTGATTTCTGATTCTGTAAATTTTTCTCCTTCAGTTTCTGAATCCCAGCAGATTTCTTTCATTTTAAGAAGATCTATAACGCCTTCAAAGTCCTGTCCGCTTCCCATAGGAATTTCAAGGGCAACAGGCTCGCAGCCAAATTTTTTACGAACATCTTCCATTGCTCCAAAGAAGTCCGCACCGACTCGGTCCATTTTGTTTACAAAGCAAATGCGCGGAACATGAAATTCATCAGCCTGCTTCCAGACAGTTTCAGTTTGAGGCTGAACCCATCCAACGGCGCAGATTACGGCAACAGCTCCATCAAGAACACGTAAAGAGCGTTCAACTTCCGCAGTAAAATCAACGTGGCCTGGAGTGTCAATGATATTTATTTTGTAGCCTTTCCATTCAGTTGTGATTGCAGCTGAAGCGATTGTAATTCCACGCTCTTGCTCCTGCTTCATAAAATCCATTGTAGCCGCGCCGTCATCAATTTCACCGATTTTATGAATTTTTCCAGAGTAATAAAGAATTCTTTCTGTCGTGGTTGTTTTTCCAGCATCAATGTGAGCCATGATGCCAATGTTTCTCATTTTTTCAAGCATATAGATTTCCAAAAATAAACGCGAAATTTTTTTAGTATTTTAAAAAAATACACACCAGATGTCAAGGCAACGAATTTTTCCAAAAGTTTATTTCTTTACATTTCAAGATGATATGATATAATTAGTTTGGAATATTTAAAAATTCAGTTTCAGCGGTTTTTAAATTCAACAACTGGAGCAAGAGATGACAACAATTTTAATAGTTGATGATTCTGAAATTGACAGAGCGGTTTTAAAAAACATACTGGCAAGTTTCTACAATATAATTGAAGCAGATTCAGGATATGCGGCGCTTGATATTTTAAACAATCCGGCATTAAAAATTGACGGACTTATTATTGATATAAATATGCCTGGACTAAGCGGGTTCGAAGTGCTCAGTCTGCTAGACAAGTCAAAGCATTCAGGAATGATGATTCTGCTCATTTCTTCAGAAGCGAAAAAAGACAACATTATAAGAGCCGCAAATTTCGGAGCGTCAGGATTTTTCAAGAAACCTTATGACAGCAAGCAGATTCTTTCAAAACTGAAATCAATATTCGCAAAAAAAGTTCTTGCGGCTTCAATGCTAAAAGGAACTGTATCAGATAAAGAGTTAAAGGCGACAATTCTTTACGCGGACAAGCTTCGCCGTGTTTATCTTACTTATCTAAAAAGTGAAAAAAAGAACGACGATCTTTATATTCACGTAACTGAAATTGTGCATATAATGCTTGAAAATTATTTTGCGACAAAAGCTCCAAAAGATCTCACGCCTGAAGGAATTGAAATAATCAGCCGCGCAGCATATTTTTACGACATAGGCAGAATGATTGTAAGCCATGAAAAATTCAAGGTTTATTCCCAGTCAGAAATCGATGACATTCCAGAAACGCACACAATTGCAGGAGCGGATTTTGTTGGCGTGAACAGCTCGCCGAGTGTCGCATATTTTGTAAAAGTCTGCTCTGACATCTGTATGCACCACCACGAACGCTATGACGGAAGAGGAATGCCTCATGGTCTAAAAAGCAGCATCAACAACATCTACACCCAGATGTGCGCAATCGCAATAGAATTCTGCATAAACTTTTTTTCCGCAGAAGAAATAAGCGCAGCCGAATTCAACATGGCTATGAACACAATTTTAGAAGATAAAGACGCATTCCGGCCAGATGTAATAGAACTTCTTAAAAACAGCCAGGACGACATTCTCGCCTGCTACACATAAAAAAATTGAATTTTCTGCGGATAATTCGTATAATCGATTTATGAACTACGGATTTTTCAGAGTTGCAAGCGTTTCCCCTTCACTTTCTGTGGCGGACTGCAACTTCAACTCCAAGCAGATAATTGAACTTGTAAAAAAAGCTCAGGACAAAAAAATAAAGCTTCTCGTTTTCCCGGAACTTTCCATTTGCGCCTACACTTGCGCAGATTTATTCACACAAAAAACACTTCAAGAAGAGTGCTATATCGTCCTAAAAAATATTTGCGAGGAAACAAAAAACTGCAATATTCTTTTTTGCGTAGGTCTTCCTGTTGAACTGGACTCGGAGCGATTCAACTGCGCAGCTTTCGTTTTCAAAGGAAAAGTTCTTGCTTTAATCCCAAAATCTTTTATTCCAAATTATTCTGAATTCTATGAAAGCCGCTGGTTTGCCTCATTTTCTGAAAACACTGTAAAACAAATTTCACTTTGCAAAGGCTTGGAAGACATTCCGTTTGGCACAGATATTTTTATTCAGGATGAAAATGACTCTTCCATAAAAATTTCCGCGGAACTTTGCGAAGATTTGTGGGTTCCGTTTTCACCTTCAACAAGGCACGCATTAAACGGAGCTACGATAATTGCAAATTTAAGCGCAAGCAATGAAGTCGCAGGAAAATCAGAATACAGACGGATTCTTGTGACAGGACATTCCGCAAAAACAGTAAGCGCATACATTTACGCAAACGCAAGCCACGATGAAAGTTCCACCGATATGATTTTCAGCGGACACAGCATCATAGCAGCAAACGGAGCAATAAAAGCCGAATCCGGTCTTTTTGAAAACACGCAGGAATTTCTTATAGCGGACATTGATTTGGAAAAACTCACGCAAGACAGAATCAAGTCCACAACTTTTTCTAGAAGCACAAGTTTTGCAAAATCTGAATACAAGACAATTTTTGTAAGCGGACTTCAGCAGGAACATTTTGCAGACAACATAGACGAGCAGCTTTATGAAAAAATTGATCTTCATCCATTTGTTCCTTCTGATATTCAAAAAAGAAAAGAAAGATGTTTTTCAATAATTGAAATGCAGTCGGAAGGACTCGCAAAACGGCTAAGGCACATTCATGCGCAGGGAGCAGTCATAGGACTTAGCGGAGGTCTAGATTCAACTTTGGCGCTTTTAGTATGCGCAAGAGCTTTTGATAAATGCAACATTTCAAGAGAAAAAATTTTTTCTATAACAATGCCCGCCTTCGGAACAACAGACAGAACATTCAACAATGCCTGCCTGCTTGCAAAGGAAATGGGAACAACCTTAAAAGAAATAAATATAAAAGACGCTGTGATTCAGCATTTTAAAGATATAGGGCAAGACATAAACACACACGATATAACTTACGAAAATTGCCAGGCACGCGAGCGTACTCAAGTTCTTATGGATTTTGCAAACAAGTGCAACGGAATTGTAATCGGAACAGGAGATTTAAGCGAGCTTGCTCTTGGATGGTGCACTTACAACGGCGACCAGATGAGCATGTACGGCGTAAATTCCAGTATTCCAAAAACTTTAGTCCGCCACCTTGTTTCTTGGTTTGCGGACGAGGCATTTGAAAAAGGAAACAAAAATCTTTCTGATGTTCTGAATGATATTCTTGCGACACCTGTAAGCCCGGAACTTCTACCGCCTTCAGAAGGAAAAATAAGTCAGAAAACAGAAGAAATTGTAGGTCCTTACGAGCTTCATGATTTTTTCCTTTACTATGTTTTGCGCTGGGGATTTTCTCCACGGAAAATTTATTTTCTTGCACAAAAAGCTTTTCTTGGAAAAGAAGACAAGGCGACAAAGACAATATACACAAAAGAAATCATCTTAAAATGGCTAAAGAATTTCTACAAAAGATTTTTCAGCCAGCAGTTCAAAAGAAGCTGTATGCCGGACGGAGCAAAAGTTGGAACAGTAAATCTTTCGCCAAGAGGAGACTGGAGAATGCCTAGCGATGCAAGCGCGCAGATTTGGATAAAGGAAATTGAAAAATGCTAAGCTATCAGCACGAATATCACGCCGGAAATCTTGCAGACGTTTTAAAGCACACTTGCCTTTGCCTGATTTTGGATTCTCTTTGCAAAAAAGAAAAGCCTTTTACAATAATAGACAGCCACTCAGGTGCCGGAATATTCAGTCTTGATGACGAGCGGATTTTAAAGACAAACGAAGCAAAAGACGGAATAGAAAAAATATACAGATTCTACAAACGGACTTCGCAGGAATTTCCTCACGGACTAAAAGAATACATCGAGCGTGAATCTTCTTATCTTGAAGAAAAAAAATACGCAGGAAGCCCGGAACTTGAAAGCCTTTATTCAAGAGACAAAGACAGCCTTCATTTTGTAGAAAAACATCCGCAAGCGCTTGAATCATTAAGAAGCAACATGAAAGACCACAAGGTCATAATTCACAATGAAGACAGCTACAAAGCACTTTGCGCGCTCACACCACCACTAATAAAACGCGGACTTGTTCTATGCGATCCAAGCTACGAAGATGCAGATGATTACAAAAAAGTCTGCGACGCATTAAAAACTGTAAGAAAAAAATGGAACACAGCAATTATCGCGCTTTGGTATCCGCTTTTGCTCCGCAGAAAAAATGAAACCTCTCAGCTTTTAACAGAACTTGAAGACTTCTGCAAACTAGGAACAACTCCCTGCGAAAGCTTTAAAGTTGAGCTAGTCACAAAAAATCCAGAGGAAACAAAAACAGAATCAGGCTCTCATCTTTACGGAAGCGGAATGTTTATAATGAATCCGCCATGGAAGCTAAAAGAGGATATGGAAAAAAACTGCGCATTTATAAATAAAATCCTCGAAATTTTGTAAACTTAGTCATCGTACCACTCTTCTCTTATTGAAATCGAGCCAAGGTGAAGCAATTTGCTGTAAGACGGGGAATAGCTTGAATCCCTGCCAACGGAAACCGCCCACATATCAACATACCAAACTCCATCTTCGGAACTGCTAGACCAATTTACATCCTCATCGCTTGAAACCGGAAGCGGATTACCATTGTCAGTTTTCTTGAAGTCAAATCCGTACCCTGAGCCGGAACTCACATTGCGCAAAGGTTTTCCAATCAAAGTTATGCCGCTTGAACCAGCAACATAGCTTTCCATTGCAGAAGTTCCGTAGCAGACAACAGCAGAATATTCAGAAGAACCTTTTATGCTATTCAGGCGGATATAAACATAGCGGTCATCATTTTTTTCTGGAATCAAAGGAGTTTGGTTATAGGAAGAAAATAAAAGCGTCTTGTAGTTTCTTGAATTTATAATATTTGTTGCCGCAGCCGAAACATCACTGCTTGAGTTCAATGAGTCAATCGAACTTTGCGCGCTGACCATTGTAGAATAGTTATTATAAATCTTGTAATAGACTTCAGTTCCAAGAAAAGAAAAATCGGACGAGCCGTAATCAGAATTGTCGCCTTCTTCATTGGTCAAAAAAGAAAAATAAAGCTGAGGTCTATCAGTGCTTGTGTATTTTGTTGTGTGCCCGTCAGTTTTTGGCGGCTCAAGGTAATAAAAAGTATCCAAACCGCAACTGACAAAAAGCATGGCAAATAAAAAAAAGGCGGTTTTTAATTTTTTTGCAAAACAAACACCGCCCATTTTTTCTTTATAAAAATACTGATTTTTAGTCAATTTTTCCTTTTGCCCTTAAATCAATAAGGCGGCTTTCAGAAAGGTTTGCCCACTCGTATCCGCTGTAAGAATCAACAGTCTTCTGGTAAAGCTCCGCGGCATTAGAATAATTTCCTGAAAGTTCTAAAACTCTTGCAGCGTTAAAAAGCGCATGGGAGGCAAGGTAAAAATCCTTGTCATCCGCAGCAGCCTTATAATAAGCCACAGCATCATCATTTTTAGAAAGCTCCTCTGCGCAAACAGCTGCATTGTACATACATTCTGCATAAGTATAAGCCTTTTTAGAAGCATTGGCAGCCTTTAGGTAACAATCAAGTGCTTTCGTAAAATCTTTCTTTGCAAAGGCAATATCAGCATAAAGCATATTGGCACGAACGCCGGCAACATTCTTTTTTGAAAGATAAGGAGCAAGAGCTTCTTCTGCTTTTGTCTGGCGTGAAGAAATCTCATCTTCCTCTATTCCGCCAGATTTTGAAACATAAGAATATTCAATTGAATCAATAGCAGCAAGATCTTTTTTCTTGTTTGAATCAGAAATTGCAAACACAGTGCAAACAACTACAGCAGCAGCAACCAAAACAGCCACACCGCAAACGAATATTTTTCTATTTCTAATAATGAAATCTTCAATTTTTACATTTGCAGTAGCTTTTTTTTCCTTAGACATTTTTTACTCCGAATATTTTTTTATTATATAGAATATCAGTTTTTTTGTCAAAACCTGAAACTAAGTCCTGCGGATATTCAGCTCAGAAATAAGCTTTGAAACATAAGTGCGCTGAATATCAAGAATTTTTGCGGCGGCAGTCTGATTCCAGTTTGTTTCCCGTAGAATTCTTTCAACATACTGTTTTTTAAATTCCGAAAGCGCATTCTTTAAGCTACGGTCTTTCATAAGTGAAAGTTCTTCTGCGCAATTTTTAATTTCAGTGTTTTCCTGCAAATTTTCAGAATCCACAGGAAGCCGCAAGTCGTTCAGCTGAATAAAAGGCGGATTCCCGATTATACAAGCCCGCTCAATTGTATTCTCAAGCTCGCGGATATTTCCCGGCCACATATAAGAATAAATCGCTTTTTTTGCCGCTTCTGAAAATCCAAGAAAATCCTTGTGTATTTCAGCCTTGAATTTATTCAAAAAGAATTCGCACAAATCTTCAAGTTCGTCTCTGCGCTCACGCAAAGGCGGAACAGCAATCGGAAGAACATTCAGCCTAAAATACAAATCGCTTCTAAAAGTGCCTTCCTTTATCATTGCTTCTAAGTCGCGGTTTGTTGCGGCAATAATTCTTACATCAACTGAAATCGTATCGCAAGAACCAACGCGCTCAAACTTTTTTTCCTGAATCACACGCAAAAGCTTAGCCTGCAAATCAAAAGGCAGCTCACCAATCTCATCAAGAAAAATTGTTCCGCCGTCAGCCATTTCAAATCGACCTTTTCTTGCAGAAACAGCATCGGTAAAAGCACCCTTCACGTGTCCAAAGAATTCCGACTCAAGCAAAGACGGACTTAAAGAAGCGCAGCTCACACGGACAAACGGCTTGTTTTTTCTGTTGCTCAAAAGATGAATCTGCTCTGCAAAAAGCTCCTTGCCAACTCCGCTTTCACCAGTAATCAAGACAGAAGAATTAATCGCAGAAGCACGCTTTATATTTTCAATTAATGAAAGAACAAGAGGATTCCGCGCAATAAAAGGATGATAGTCCTTGCCAGCGTCAACTACATACTGAAGCGCATTAAGCTGAACTTTATTTTTCCTGTAACGCAAGGCATTTTGGTAAGCAACAGCCGCCTGTTCGCCCAAAAGCTCAAGAATTTCAAGGTCGTCAGCAGTAAAGTCGCCGTTATTTTCCTTGTTAATCAGCTCAATAACGCCAACACAATCGCCTTTCACACTCATAGGAAAAGCAATCATGTTTCTTGTAACATATTTTGTCATGTTTTGAACTGTGGAATTAAAGCGCGGATCGCTATTTACATCATTGATTATGACCGACTCGCAATTTTCTGCAACCCAGCCAGCGATTGATTCTTTTTCAACAAGGATTTTTTTTACTTCGGAATTTTTAGGACCAAGACTGATATAAAATTCCAGTGAATCGATTTCTTTCCGCACAAGAAGAAGAGATGCGGCTTCACATTTTACCATAAGCATTGCTGATTCCAAAATTGAAACCAGCAATGTATCTGGATCCGCATAATTTAAATTTATGCGTGTATTGATTTCAATGAGTGACTTTAGCCTGTCTAAAGAAATCAAACTGTTTCCACTCATTGATTTTATTTTTTACTCTTCGTGACTCTTTACGCTGTCGCCAATTGTGTAAGCTCTGTCATCATTGCTAGAAGACATATACTGTGAAATTTCAGCACGATCCTGAGCTCTCTTGTATTCTTTTACAGAGAAAGCAACGCGCTCTTTGTCCACATCAATTGAAACAACATAAACATTAACTTTATCGCCAACATTGTATTTCTTTACAGCTTCCTCAAAAGGAACATCACGGTCATCGCTAAGGTTTGCTTTATTAACAAGACCTTCAATTCCATTAGGAGCTTTTACAAAAATTCCAAAATCATTGATAGAAGTAACTTCGCCCTCAAGAGTTCCGCCAACTCTATATTCCTCAGCAAAAGCCTTCCAAGGATTGTCTGTAAGCTGCTTTACGCCAACGCGGATTCTGTGGTTTTCTGGATCGCAGTCCAAAACAACAACATCCAAAGGCTGGTCAACTTTTATTTCGCTTCCAGGATGCTTAATTTTCTTTGTCCAAGAAAGATCTTCGCCAGCAAGGAAAGCGTCAATGCCTTCTTCAAGCTGAACAAATGCACCGCTGTTTGCAATCTTTACAACTTTTCCAGAAATCTTTGTTCCAACAGGATATTTGTCAGCAATTGAATCCCAAGGATTTTCTGTAACCTGCTTAAGACCAAGAGAAACGCGTCCGCCCTGAATGTCATAGCCAAGAATCATGCATTCAACTTCATCGCCTTCTTTTACCATGTCAGACGGCTTGTTGATTTTCTTTGTCCAGCTGAATTCAGAGATATGCGCAAGACCTTCAATTCCCTCTTCAAGCTCAATAAATGCACCGAAATCAGGAACTTTTGTAACTTTTCCCTTTACAATATCATTTACATGGTATTTTTCTTCAAAGTGAACCCACGGATCTTCTGTAAAATGCTTAAGAGAAAGGTTGATTCTCTTTCCCTCTGGATCAAGGCGGATAACCTTAAGCTCGATTTCCTGACCTTTTTTTACAAAATCCTTTGGACGAGTTACGTGTCCCCAGCTCATGTCATTGATGTGAAGAAGACCGTCAAATCCGCCAAGGTCAATAAATGCGCCAAAACTTGTGAATGACTTTACAACACCTTTTACTGTGTCGCCAATCTTTACAGTCTCAAAGAATTTATCGCGATTTTCGTTAATCTGCTCTTCAAGATACTTGCGGCGGTTTACAACAACATTGCGTTTGCCGTTGCTATAAAGACGCTCAACATAGAACTTAGACTTTACGCCGATAAGCTTGTCTTCTTTTTCAACTTTCTGAGCATCTGCCTGGCTGATTGGAAGGAATGCAGAAATTCCACCGCCAAGATTAACCATATATCCGCCTTTTGTAACAGAAGAAATAACACCTTCTACAGGAGTTTTCTGTTCAGAAGCAACCTTGAGTTCTTCCCAAAGACGTTTTTCATCGGCCTTCTGTTTTGAAACAACAGGACCGTTTTTTCCAAACTGACTTACGAGATATACTGTAATTACATCTCCCTCTTTTGGAAGATTTCCAGCAAATTCAGATACTGGAATTTTTCCTTCTGACTTGCAGTTTACGTCAACGAATACAATATCATCTGTAACTTGAACAACAGTAGCCTTTACATTAGCACCGTCTTCAACCGGCTCCATGTTATTAATAGATGCTTCTAATTGTGTGTAAATGTTGTCGGAGCCCTGGGCACCATTCTTTTCCACTTCCTTTTCCATAGCAAACCCTTTTGATTTTATTTTGCTTTCGATTATTGCACAAACATCATTTATGGTCAAGTCAGAAGTGTCAATATAGAATGCGTCCTTTGCTTTTTTTAGCGAGCCTTCCGCCTTGTTTCTGTCCATTTCATCGCGCTTGATAATGGCGGCTTTTATTTCTTCAAGTGAAAGTCCGCTGACTCCCTGATCAAAACGCCTCTTTGCCTGAACATCAATGCTGGCATCAAGATAAAACTTGAATTCCGCGTCGGGAAACACAACAGTTGTCATGTCCCTGCCCTCGCAAATTATGCTAAGGCTTTTTACAATCTGCCTCATTCTTGAATTGACAAAATGCCGAAGCTCAACAAAAGAAGAAACTTTTGAAACATTAGCATCAACCTTGTCCTGATGAAGCAAATCGTCAACATCTTTTCCGTTCAGAATCAGCCTTGCATTCACATAGTCAAGCCTCTGCTTCTTTGCAAAGTCAACTACGGATTTTTCATCATCAAGATTTATCCCGGAATCAAGCAAAGCAAGTGTAAGCGCACGGTAAAAACTTCCGCTGTTTAAATATGTAAGATTCAAGTCTTTTGCGACTTTTCCAGCAACTGTGCTTTTTCCTGTTCCTGCAGGACCATCTATAGCAACAACCATAACAACCTCTTTTTTAATTTTTGCAAAGTCTAAGAAGGGCTTTAACTTCGTCTTGAGTCAAATCCCTGAACTGCCCAAACTGAAGCTCTCCAACTCCAACGCAGCCAATTCTTATGCGCATAAGGCTTTTTATTCCCACTTCATACTTTTCAAATACACGGCGGATTTCGCGGTTTTTTCCTTCAACAAGAACAATTCTCATTCTATGTGAATTAAGCTCGCGGGCATCTTTGCAGCGGTAGAAAACTCCGTCGATTCTGATTCCGTCCATAAAATCATCCGCAAGAAAACGCGGCATAGGAAGGCTTGTGTCCACAATGTATTCTTTTTCAAGCTCCGCGGAAGGATGTGAAAGTTTTGCGGCGAAGTCTCCGTCGTTTGTAAAAATAATAAGGCCGCTTGAAAACATATCAAGTCTGCCAACATTGTAAAGACGCTCCGAATAAGCTTCCTTGAGCAAATCCGCCGCAACAGGCCGACCTTTTTCATCGCTTGCGGAACACACGTATCCAGAAGGCTTATTTAAAAGAACATAACGCTTTTTTTCTTCAAGGTGGATTTCTTTTTCATCAACACAGACTTTGTCTTGGACGTCGACTTTAGTTCCAAGCTCTGTTACAACAGTTCCGTTTACGGTAACGCGTCCAGCGCAAATAATCGCTTCGCTGGCACGGCGGCTTGCAACACCGCATTTCGCCATGTACTGCTGAAGGCGCATAACGTCTTCTTTTTTCTCTTTTGAATTATTAACGGGCAAGTTCGAACCTCTCGCTTTCTTTTTCATCAAGCTGCGGCAAATCGGCAATGCTCTGCAAATGGAAGAATTCAAGAAACTCTTTTGTTGTGCCGTACATGACAGGTTTTCCGGGAATATCTTTTTTTCCGACTTCCTTTATAAACTTTCTGTCAAGCAAAACACGCATCATGTTGTCCACATTTACATGGCGGATGCTTTCGATTTCCGCACGCGTTATAGGCTGACTGTAAGCAATTATCGACAAAGTTTCAATAGCGGCCCGGCTTAACCTGCCTTCATTCTTTTTTCCATACCGCTCTTTTACAAAGTCAAAGCATTCTCTTTTTGGCGTAAGAGTCCAGCCTCCGATAATCATCGAAAGCTCAATTCCTGAATCCGCATTTGAATATTTTTCTTTTAGACGCTCTATGCATTCTTCAATTACATTAGGAGCCATCTTTGTTATCTTTGAAAGATTTTCAACAGTCTGAGGCTCGCTTTCCAAAAAAAGAACAGTTTCCAAAAGAGCAGTTTCTGTATCAAGATTTAATTCTGCCCGGCGCTTTTCAAGGTCGTTTTCAGCTTCATCCAAGGTATCTTCCAAAGCCTCTATATTTTCATTTGCTTCTTTTTTTTCCTCTGAAATCATGCCGCTTTCTGCTTCCTGCATATTTTTATATCTCCAAACATTTTATTTTGATATATTTCAACTAAATTCAATTTTACTGCTTCAAGAATCGCCATAAAAGCACAAATCACGTCAAGTTCGTTGCCTTTTCTAGTTATCAAGTCTGTAAACATGCATTCGCTTTTCTTTTCCAAAAGCTCGTTTATCAAGGCTATTTTTTCATTCGGAGCAATATCCTCGCCCATATTCAAAAGACGCTCGTCTGGATTTACATTTGTAAGATTCCTAAAAATCTTCTGCATATCCTGAAGCAAAGCCCAAGTGTCCATCTTTTTCCACTGCGAATCATCTTCGTCAAACGGAAGCGTTCTTTCTATTTTTTTACGCTCAAAGCTCCATTCGCTCTGCTCTTCCTGCTCTTCCATTAAAACAGAAAGTTTTTTAAAACGCTGATATTCAATAAGCTGCTCAACAAGTTCTTCGCGGGGATCTTCCATGCTTTCGTCATCGTCATACCGGACTTCAACAGGCAAAAGAAGGCGGCTCTTTATGCACGCAAGTTTTGCAGCCCAAAGATAGAATTCGCTCAGATCCTGCAAGTCAAGCTCCACAGCATAGTCAAGGTAGTCCTGAAACTGCTCTGTAATTTCCGCAATCGGAATATCATAGATATTTATTTTATTTTCGCGTATAAGGCTCCATAAAAGATCAAGAGGTCCTTCAAATGTTCCTGCCATAAATTTTCTATGGCAAACTGTCCGTTCTTGTTCCATTTTGCACTCCGAAGCAATATTTTTAAAACGAACAATATTTTTCCACACGCTGATCCTTTAAAAGCTCCAGTTTTTTTCCGTAGAATTCTATGTCCGCTTTATTAACATCGGCATTTTTTTGCAAAACTTCAAGAAAAGGCGCAAGAACAAACGCTCTTTCTAAAAGACGCTCGTGCGGAATCACAAGATTTTCTTTTTTTACAGTCTGATTTCCAAAAAGCTCTATGTCAATGTCCAAGGAGCGCGGACCGTTTCTAACTTCAAGACTTCTGTCGCGTCCGAATTTCTGTTCAATTGAGTGGATTTTTTCAAGAAGAGAATCAGGAGTTCCGCTGAATTTTCCAACGGCAACCATATTATAAAAATCATCTTGCTCGCAGACATACATGGCCGCAGTTCTATATATGGAAGAAACTTCAAGCTCATGTATAAAATCTGCAAGGCAAGAGCAGGCTCTTTTTAAAAGCTCAAGTGAAGAAAACGCCCCGAAACTTTTATTAGAGCCAAGCCCCAAAACAATATGTTCCATAAATTTTAGAAAAGCTCATCTGGAACAGGCTTATCTTCTGAAGCGGCCTTTGCAAGGCTTGCTGCCTTTGACTTTGCGGCTTTTGCAGTTTTTTCTTCTGCGTCAGGAGCTTTTTCAGCAGGCTTTTCTTCTTTTGAAGGTGAGTCAACGATAGAGCCAGTTCCAACACCTTTTGCCCGCATTTCCTTTTCATACTGAAGAATCTGCTCTTTTGTTACAACTTCGCCCTCTTTTGTACGCAAAACCTGTCCAGGAAAAATCTTTTCACGCAAAGTATTTTCAAGCTCCATTTTAAATGCCGGATTGTTTTCTATATACGCAACCGCATTTTCCTTTCCCTGACCGACTTTTTCTTCTCCTCTTGTGTACCAGGCGCCGCGTTTGTCTATAAGCCCATGTTTTACAGAAGAGTCCAAAATAGATGCGGCAGAAGAAATTCCTTTTCCAAAGTAAATATCAAGCTCAACCTTGCGGAATGGAGGAGCAACTTTGTTCTTTACAATTTTTACACGCACGCGGTTTCCTACAGCATCCTCTTCGCCCTTGCCGTCAATTGATTCAATTCTGCGGATTTCAAGACGAATGGAAGAATAGAATTTAAGCGCATTTCCGCCTGTTGTAGTTTCAGGGTTTCCAAACATAACGCCAATTTTCATGCGGATCTGGTTTATAAAGACTACAATGCACTTGCTCTTTCCGACAATGGCAGTAAGCTTTCTAAGTGCCTGGCTCATAAGACGAGCCTGAAGTCCCATAACGGAATCTCCCATCTCGCCTTCAATTTCTTTTTGAGGAGTAAGGGCGGCAACTGAATCCACAACAATTATGTCAACAGCACCAGAGCGAACAAGGTTTTCGCAAATTTCAAGAGCCTGCTCACCTGTATCCGGCTGACTCACCCAAAGTTCATCAATGTTAACACCAAGATTTTTGGCATAAACAGGGTCTAAAGCGTGCTCAGCATCAATAAAAGCCGCAATTCCGCCAAGTTTTTGAGCTTCCGCTACAGCATGAAGCGCAAGAGTAGTTTTTCCAGAGCTTTCAGGACCGTACATTTCAATTACACGTCCGCGCGGATAGCCTCCAATTCCAAGAGCCTCGTCAAGCAATATTGAGCCTGAAGGAACAACGTCAATAGAAGCGGTGTCTGTTTTTGTTCCAAGCTTCATCAAAGAGCCTGTGCCAAACTGCTTTTCAATCTGAAGCCTTGCAGCCTCCAAGGCCTTTAACTTTTCCGACATTTCAACCGGAAATTTTTCTTCTGTCTTAGCCATTTTTTTTCTCCAATATAACAGCAGGAATAAAATCTTAAACAAAAAGCTGCGGAAACTAAAACTCCAAAGTTCTTAATTTAAGATTTTATAACTTTATATACATTTTTTTTTAATTTTATGCACTGAATTCAAAAAAGTCTTTGGAAATATACCATAAAAAAAAATAGTTTTAAAGTAGAAAAAGAAAAGATACACAGAAATCATCTTTGTCATAAAACGATTCAAATTGAATTTAATAATGCGTTCAAAAAACAGCGGCGGAAAGAGAGGCGGCAGTCAAAAAATCAGCAAAAAACTTACTAACCCACTTGACAAATCCCGGGGGGGGGTACAATAAACTTACTGAATTTTTTCAGCGGAATCTATTGTTTTTAAGGAGCGGGCTTATGAAAAAGTTTGCTAAAATTTCAGCTGTGCTGGCTGCCATGGCGCTTGCATTTTCTTTTGCAGGCTGCTCTGACGGAAGCTCCGGCGGCGGCTCTGACAGTTCAGAAATAACCGGCGGCGGAACATCTGGTGGAGAAACTTCTGGTGGAGAAACTTCTGGCGGAGAAACTTCAGGCGGAGGAACTTCAGGCGGAGGAACTTCAGGCGGAGGAACTTCAGGCGGAAGTGGAGAAATTTCAAAAGACTTTGTAAAAATTCCGGCTGTTTCAATCATAGGAAGCGAAAGTTGGACACCGGAATCAGAAGTATTTGTAAGTAAACGTAGACTTGAGATAAAATCATTTTGGATGAGCGACCACGAAGTAACGCAGGCGGAATGGAAAGATGTAATGGGTAGTACTCCTTCTTACATGGCGAATGTAGACGGAAATCCGGACAACAACCCTGTAAATGAAGTAAGCTGGTATGATGCACTTGTCTACTGCAATAAACGTTCTATAAAGGAAGGCTTGACACCGTGCTACAAAATAAAAGATTCTACCGACCCGGACAAGTGGGGAAAAGTACCGACAAAAAGCGATGATACATGGAACGCCGTAACTTGCGACTGGAAAGCAAACGGCTACCGCCTGCCTACAGATGCCGAATGGGAATGGGCAGCACGAGGCGGAGAAAACTATAAATACGCCGGAAGCGACGATATAGATGATGTTGCGTGGTATGCAAAATATGAGTATGAGTATGACAAAGGAACAAGGGAAGTAAAAAGAAAGAAACCGAACGGCTACGTACTTTATGACATGAGCGGAAACGTATGGGAATGGTGCTGGGACTGGTGGAGAGAGAACATACCAAGCGATACGCCTGCTGAAGGTGTGCCGTCCGGTTCTCTCCGCTCTCTACGTGGTGGTTCTTGGTGCAACTACGACAACATCTGCTCTGTTAACAGCCGGGGCATTAAAGCTCCGAGCGAAGGGGGCAATATTACCGGCTTCCGCGTTGTGCGTTCATGCGACTAGCATTTTTTGCCCCGCACAGGGCAATGTGTATAACTGGACCGCGTCTTTTTGGGCGCGGCAGCTATAGCACGGATTGTTGTTTAAATGTAGTACGCATCGCTGTTTAAATGTAGACGCATCAGTGCCGTCATCTAGGCTTATAGACGGAAAAATTCAGCCTTAGCTGAACCTTTCTGTATGGCAAGCCATTTGCTTCACTTAAAACAGAAAACAAAACTTGCCTTTTTAGCAAATTTCAAGTATTATTTTTTTTAGAAGATTTCTATGAATAGAAGTTTTCCACACACACAAACCGAGGTATTTTATGGCTTACAAAATTTCATCGGACTGCATCAACTGCGGAGCATGCGAAGGCGAATGCCCTTCAGAAGCAATCAGCGAAGTAAACGACAAGCGTCAGATTAATGCTGACAACTGCGTAAGCTGCGGATCTTGCGCTTCTGTATGTCCAGTTGGAGCAATCTCAGAAGAATAACAGCCACAAGCTGTTAAAGAACAAGGCTGTTCAGGAATATTTTCTTGAGCAGCCCTTTTTTTTATGAAGCAAAAACTTTTTTTAATCGTAGGAACATTTTTTTCACTTTTTTGTGTATGGTCGCAAAGTTTTCCGCAAATTCCGTCTTTGGAATCGCGCGACTTTCTTTTTTCCCAGTACCAACAGGAAGTCCAGCAGTGCCAAAAAGATTTTTTTAAGTCAAATACAAGCGTTCCGGTTTTCTATTCATACAAAGCAAAAAAAGGCGACACAATTTTCACCATGGCGGCAAGATGCAGTATTTGGCAGGAAACTTTGTCAACCGCAAATTCCATAGAAAACAGCGGCGAGCTTCTTGAAGGCAAAACAATAATTCTTCCTTCCGCAAACGGAATTTTTATCCCGGAGTTTCCTGCTACTTCCATTGAATTTCTGCTTGCAAACGAGCATAAAGAAAAAATAATGCAAGGAAAATTTGAGCAGTACAAAATAAACGGAAGAATTTTCTATTTTATTCCCGGCGAAAGATTCAGTCCGGCTGAACGGGCGTATTTTTTAAATCCCGGAATGTCCATGCCGCTAGAAAAAAGCATTCTTACTTCCGACTACGGAAAACGGCAAAGCCCCATAACCGGCAGATGGCAGTTTCATAAAGGAATCGACCTTGCAGCTCCGACGGGAACTTCTGTATTTGCCTGCAAAACTGGAATTGTAAAATCCGTGGAAAGAGGAAACAAAATCTACGGAAACCACATCGTAATTTCCCACGCAGGCGGAATGGAAAGCTCCTACGCCCATCTTTCTGAAATCCTAGTCGAAGAAGGAGAAGCGGTTGCAACAGGACAGAAAATCGGAAAAGTCGGAACAACAGGACTTTCAACAGGGCCGCATCTTCACTTTGAAATAAAGCAGAACGGCTCTTCATTAAATCCCGGAAAATACTTAAAATAAAAGAAATTACACTAGAAATATAGAAGATTTAAGATTATAATATCAACATGAAATCTTGCATTTCTAGGAAAAACAAAAAAGTTTTCTCTTTGATGCTTTTGACTTTCTGCGGAATCTTTCTGTTAAAAGCCGAGCCTTTCCGTGTGCGCAAGACAAATTTAATTGCAATCGATTCACTTTTTGAAAAAAAATCAGTTGAAGCAGGCGTAAACGATGCAGTTGTAATAAAACTTCCGGAAGACAAGACTTTTATAGAAGGAATTGAAATTTCAATAAAAGTTCCAAAAATAGTCGCAGAATGGAGGGATTCCGTAGCATGGTCTTTGTATTCAGGAATTTCACCAGTTCCAGATGCAAAACTGATTGACTACAGCGGAACAAGAGCGGAAGTCGGAACGTTCGGTGAAAGTTTAAGTTTTAATATAAAAGTTCCAACAAAGAAAAACAATTCAATAAAAAGCGATGCATATTCATATATGGCGCAGATGATTCCTGCAAATGCCGACGGCTTTTTGTTCTTCAGGCTTCAGCTCGCAATGAAAGGCTCAAGCGATTCCATTTCAAAGTCAAAATTCAGCGTGTGCGCATATCCGATTCTTTCAAATGAAGGGAAAATTTCTCTTGCCATAAATTCTCCAGAAAACGAAGATGAAAAAGAATTCACTGTTTTTGTTGACGGAAAACAGTCGGAACTTGGCAAAAAAGACATTCTTGTTCCAGCAGGAAGCCATAACGTAAACATCGTAAGCGGCTCTTATCGTAATGAAGTGCGCACTGTAAGCGTTGAGCAGGCAAAGACTTCAAGCATTGAAATTTCACTTAGGGAAATAAAGCCAATAATCAGGCTCATTGCGCCAGAAGGTACAAAAATAGCATTCGACAATGACGAATACACGGCTCCAGTAGAACAGTTCTATACAACAAGCGGCGACCACACCGTAAAATTCATTGTTGGCGACTACGAAATAACAAAGACAGTTTCAGCATTGGATGGGCGAAGCTACAATATTTCTGTAAACATTGACGCAACTATTGAAGAAACGGACGAATAAAGCCGCAAATTCAACAAATATTTAACCAACCATTTAAGTGTCATTGCCGTGCTTGACACCGCGATGTTTGCATAGCAAACTCGGTTAGTAATCTTGCTGTAAAATTTCAATAGATTATCAACATAGTTTCTTTCAGAAACATCGCAGGGTCAAGCCCGATAATGACATTAAACTATAAAACTTGAATTTCAAGCTAAACAATAAAAAAACAATTCAAGAAAAACGGAATGCGCTCCGATATATAAATTACCAGGTGTTCAATTTATCCCCTCCCACCCATTGGAACCTGGATGCCAAAAGGCATGGCCGGTGTAAAAGCCGGTCTTTTTATTTTAAAGACAGTTTGCTTTTTTAATGCAATTGGATTATCATTCTTTTAGAGGTAAAAATGCCAGAAACAAAAAACAGCCAGAACGATCAGATTAAAGAAATATGTATGCTTCTTTCAAAAATTCAGGACGAAAATCTTATATTTGATTTTTTCGGCTGTCTTTTTACAAAGTCTGAATTAAAGGATTTTTCCAAGAGATGGAGTCTTGTAAAGGAACTTGACGAAGGAACAACCCAGCGCGAAATTGCAAAAAAATACAATTTGTCTTTATGCAATATAACGAGAGGGTCCAGAGAAATGAAAAAGGAAAATTCAGCGTTCCAAAAAGTTCTTACCCTCTTGAAATCGCTGAAATAATAATAAAAACATCTCTAGTTCTTGTTTATAATTTTTGTCTGGGCTTTTCCTGTTGCAATTTCAATAAAGCGCACAAAAAGCGAGACCTTGTTGTCTTCATTTAAGTTTTCCCAGATTGAATTTGCAGTTTCTTCTATAGAAGTTCCGTCCAGTTCCAAAAGCTCAGGCTCACCTTCAAAGCTAGGAAGAGGATTTCCGTTCTGCATATAAGTGTGAATGTAGCGGCCGATTCCTGCGCGCGGATTTTCAAAGTCAAAAGTGTATCTGTTTACAGAAGATTCGTTTCCGCAGTCGCTCTTTAAAATCGACATTGAAAAATTAAAATTTCCATTCTCAACTTCAAGCAAAGCAGAAATGCGCGGTGTAAAATTCGGAGAGTCCGGCTCAAACATTCTTGACTGCAAGGATTTTTCAAAGCTAAGTCCATTTTTAAGTCCGTCATAAACTGTGTCAGTCTGATCGCCGTTTGTTACAATTGTCTTGGAACCAAGAACTTTCACAGGCGCGTAAATTATAAGGCTTGGATCTGTAAGTTTTGAAGGATCAAATGCCTGAGTGCGGATTCCGTCTCCATCTTCCACAAAAATTCTATTGCGGCTGTTTTCGCTTCTTCCCATAATCCAATAGGCAGAAACCGCGTATTTTCCGTCTGCGGATTTTCCAACAATAATTCCGCGTCCTGGATATTCATTTTTAGAAAGAGCCTCTTTCAATGTTTTTTGAATCATAATTCCTCCGAATAAATTTAGTATAGCATGAAATCGAAAGTTTGTGTATTGAAAGACAAAATGTGCAGGAAAGTTTTTATGAAGCCACTAAAAGCTTCAGTTTTTAGAGATGCACTTTACATTGACACTTGCATTTTACAATGGTAAAATAGTTTCACTTCTATTTATATATAAAAAGGATGAATCTTCTTATGGATCAAGAAAACAAAATCACTGAACAGAAAACAAAAAAAGACAGTTCAAAAATCGGAGCTGTAATCATACTTGTAATTTCGGCGCTGGTATTTCTTCCCTTTGGAGCGAGTGCGGTTTTTCAGTCAATCTTTAACAAACAGAATGTAAGCTCTTACGGTTCTTATAACGGAAAAAACATAACTTACGAGCCAGGCACAAAGTTCTTTATTACGGTTTCAAATCTTGCGCAGTCATATCAGGCTGGCGGATACAAAGTTGACGAAAATTCATACTACCGCATTATGAGAGAAGCCTTTTATCAGACTGTAATCAACATGGCGTTCACTGACTCAGTAAAAAAATCAGGCTACATAGTTCCAAAAGAAGCCGTAAACAGAGCCGTAATTGAAAGATTCACAGATCCTTCAACAGGAAAATTCTCACAGAAGGCTTACAATCAGACAAGCGCAGTTGAGCTTGAAAAATTAAGGAAAGACATCGAAGAAAGCCTTGTTTATAGACGCTATTTCTATGATTTGTTCGGAACTGATAACGAAGTTTCCTTCAACGGAACTGCATTGTACGGACTTAAAAGAAGCGGCGCAGAAAAAAAATTCCTTGCTTCAATGGGAGCAGAAAAACATTCATTTGACGCAGTTGCATTCAGCACTTCAAATTTTCCAAAAGAAGAAGCTGTAAAATTCGGAAAAGAAAATGCTGAAAAGTTCATCAAATACGACCTTTCTGTAATCACAGTTGACGATGAGCAGGAAGCAAAGGCGCTTTTAAAGCAGATAAATGGAAACGAAATTACATTTGCAGATGCCGCAAGCGAAAAGTCCCAGAAATATTATTCTGACGCAGAAGGAAAAAATGCAGGAGCTTACCGCTACCAGATTGAAAATATGCTTGACAATGTGGATTCACTTGCAGAGCTTGAAAAACTTCAGAAAGATGAAATCAGCGCAATTATAAAAACAAAACGCGGATATTCAATATTCAAGTGCGACGGTTCTGTAGTTGCAGCGGATTTTGAAGACAGCGCAGTTCAGGACGCAGTTCTTGGCTACATAAACTCAAACGAAAAAAGCTACATTGAAAACTACTTCCTTGAGATTGCGGAAAACTTTGTTTCAGAAGCCGCTATTTCAAGTTTTGACAGCGCATGCAAAAAGTTCAATGTGGAAAAATCAGAAGTTCAGCCTTTCCCTGTAAACTACGGAAGTTCAAGCATCTATTCTTCTGTTTCTGAAACTGGACCGCTCGCAAGAATCGCTTCAAATGAAGACGCATACAAGACAGCATTTTCTTTAAAGCAAGACGAAATCAGCTCGCCATTTATTCTTGGCTCAAATGTCGTTGTTCTTAAGTGCACAGGAATTCAAACTGACGAAGTGGAAGATGCAAGCGAAACTGAAATCCGCAACGCAGACTTGAACACAGCAAATTCCGCTCTTTTTGCAAATCCAAAAGTTGTAGACAATTTCTTTGCAACTTACATTACTCTTATGAGCGAAAACAAAAACAGGAAATAAATTGAACGAATCAGTTCAGGAGAAGCCCCGTCTGGTAAGTGCCGGTCAGGGCTTTTCTGTTTTAAAGACAGTAGAATACAAAGGCCGCTTTTTATATTCAAAGTACAATCCTGCAAAAGCAATTGAAACTTACATAGACAAAATGCAGGTTTTGAGCGGAACCCTCATAATAGCCTGCTCTCCTCTTCTTTGGTACGGAATTGAAAAACTAAAATCGCTTCTACCGGAAAATTGTGAAATCATCGCGCTGGAAAATGACGAGAACCTTTTTGAGCTTGCAATGCAAAACGACAGCGCAGGCATTCCGTTATTCAAGTTAAATGAAGGCGAAAAAATAGATTCATATGTAAGAAGCATTTGCAAGGGCGGAAGCATAAAGCGCGCATTGAAAATTGACTTTAGTGCGGGAGTAAATTTTTCAAAAGAAAAGTTTGATTTTACAGTCAACGCAATAAGTGAAATAATCGCCACATTCTGGAAAAACAGAATCACACTTGTAAAATTCGGGCGTCTTTTTTCCAAAAACTTTTTAAGGAACATTGCGCGTCTTGAATATACAAAAACATTGGAAGATGTTGCAAAAACAGTTTCAAAACCGTTGCTGGTTTTGGGTGCAGGAGAAGGACTGGACACTTTGTCGTATTCAAGTTTTTCCCCAAACGACTTTTTTATAATCACAGTCGATGCCGCGCTGTCTCCATTACTAGCAAGAAACATAACGCCGGACGCAGTTGTTACAATGGAAAGCCAAATTGCAATCGAAAAAACGTTTCTAGGTGCAAAAAACAAAAATATTCTTTTATTTGCGGATTTATGCGCAAGACCTGAAGCCACAAAAATTCTTGGCGGAAATATAATCTGGTTTGCGACAAAATATGCGGATGGAATTTTCTTTGACAATCTAAAAAAAGAAAGCGTCATTAGGAATTTTATTGAGCCAATGGGTTCTGTTGGGCTTGCGGCAACATACATTGCGCTAAAAATAAGAAGCAGTTCTTCTATTCCAGTTTTTATTGCAGGACTAGATTTTAGCTATTCCATAGGAACAACGCATGCAAAAGACACAATGGCTTTAAAACAACGTTTTATAAATTCCAACAGACTTACTCCAATAGAAAACTACGATGCGGCTTTTTCCATGTCGACGCAAACTGTCATGTCAAAAAACGGAAAAAAAATATGTAGCACAAAAATTCTTTTGCAATACGCCCAGCAATTCAAGCTGATGTTCCAAAATGAAAAGAATCTTTTTGACTGCTCAAGCACAGGAATAAAACTTGGAATACCCCAAAGAAACCTTTTTGCGACAAAAGGAAATTTGCAAAAAGAAAAATGCGAATCGCATAAAAATATTTCTAGCTTCTGTGAAAAGGAAAAAAGAAAACTTGAAGAACTTAGAAGCCTGCTTTCAGATGGAGAAAAGTCGCCTTTTAGAAATAACTTGCCTGAAAAACTTTCTCTTAGCAAGCAGATAAAAAAAATTGCAGAAGAACGGGAGTATCTTTTTCTGCATTTTCCTGATGGCTACAGATTCAAAATGGAGCAGTCGTTTCTAAAAAGAATCAGGGCAGAAACAGATTTTTTCATAAAGCAGCTTGAAATCGCCATAAGGGAAAACAAGCCGCTTTAGTTTTTAAGAATCTTCTTTTTCCTTTAAGACAGCAAGGAATGCGCTCTGCGGAAGCTCCACATTTCCAGCCATAAGCATTCTCTTTTTTCCGGCTTTTTGTTTTTCAAGAAGCTTGCGTTTTCTTGTTACGTCTCCGCCGTAGCATTTTGCAAGAACGTCTTTTCTAACAGGATTTACAGTTTCCCTTGCAATTATCTGGCTTCCGATCGCACCTTGAATTGCAACCTTAAACTGCTGGCGGGCAATTTCTCCTTTTAAGCGTTCACAGACAACTTTTGCGCGCTCAACAGCACTCGGTCTGTAGCAAAGCTGAGCCAATGCGTCAACGGGTTTTGAATTTATGAGAATATCTATTTTTATCAAGTCAGTCGGACGGTAGTCAATAACCTCATAGTCAAAACTTGCATATCCGCGGCTGTAAGATTTCAGTTTGTCATAAAAATCAAAAAGGACTTCGGAAAGCGGCATTTCATAAGTAAGTTCAACACGCTTTTCGTCAAGGTACTGCATATTTTTTTGTGTTCCACGCTTTAGGCAGCAAAGTTCCATAATAGAACCAAGATACTCGGCAGGAGTTATTATTGAAGCTTTTATATACGGCTCTTGCGACGACTCTATTTTTCCTTCAGGATAGTCAGCAGGATTGTCTACAAAAATTTCTTCGTGGCCGGGAATCTTTACCTTGTACTTTACGCTTGGAGCTGTAAAAATTACAATCTGGTCAAAATCCCGCTCAAGGCGTTCCTGAATTATTTCCAAGTGAAGCAATCCCAAAAAGCCGCACCTAAAGCCGTTTCCAAGCGCAAGGGAATTATCTTTTTCATAAATAAGAGACGCATCGTTAAGCTTAAGTTTTTCCATTGCCGCTTTGAGTTCTTCGTAGTCATTTGAATCAATCGGGTAAATTGAAGAGAACACAACCGGCTTTACTTCCTTGAATCCTGGCAAAGGAGAAGCGGCAGGCTTTGAAGCAAGAGTTATAGTGTCGCCAACGCTTACATCGCTTACAGTTTTTATTCCGGCAATAATGTAGCCAACGTCTCCAGCTTCAAGGACTCCAGTTTCTTCATATTTAATTTTGAAAACACCAACCTGCTCTACTTTGTAGTCGGTATTGTTGCTCATAAAGCGGATTATGTCGCCAGTTTTTACGCGTCCTTCCATTACTCTCAAATGGACGACAACACCGCGGTACTCATCATAATGGCAGTCGAAAATCAAAGCCTGAAGCGGAGCATTCACATCACCTTTAGGCGGCGGAAACTTTGTAACAATGGCTTCAAGCAAATCGTCAATTCCTTCTCCGGTTTTTGCGCTGACAAGCTGAGCTTCAGAAGATTCAAGTCCCAAATCATGGTCGATTTGCTTTTTTACAGATTCAACATCCGCGCTTGCAAGGTCGATTTTATTTATGACAGGAACAATTGTCAGGTCATGTTCCATCGCCATGTAAAGGTTGCTAACCGTCTGGCTTTCAACACCTTGGGTTGCATCAATAAGAAGCAATGCTCCCTCACAAGAGGCAATCGCACGGCTTACTTCATAGCTAAAGTCAACATGTCCCGGCGTGTCAACAAAATTCAGTTCATAGTCATGTCCGTCTTTTGCCTTGTATGGAATTGTAACGGCCTGGCTTTTTATTGTGATTCCGCGCTCGCGTTCAATATCCATATTGTCAAGAATTTGATTTTTCATCTGGCGGTCGTCAACAATTTTTGCTTTTTGAATAAGCCTGTCCGCCAAAGTCGATTTTCCATGATCAATGTGAGCTGTAATACAAAAGTTCCGTTTATACTTTAATTCTGTCATCTTTATTCCTTTTTATTTTTTCAGTTTAGTTTTAAAAATAATATGGGCTGTCCAACCCTGCTGAAAATCCAAGGCTCACATCAAGATAGCCATTCTTTCTTTTTTTTGCGTAAAGCTTTATGTATGCGGCTTCTTTTTCAGGACTGAAATCAATTCCAAGCAGTTCAATAGGATCATTTTCACTGAATCCAGTTTCATCTGCGACAGAGCCTTTTATAATTCTTACTATAGAATACTTTTTTTTGTTTGAAGGTGAAACTCTTACCATCTTCATTCCAAACATAGGATAAAAAGAATTTTCAAGCGAATCACGTTTAAAAAATTCATATCCTGGAGATGACGGACGTTTTTCAAGGTAAACAATTTTCTCAGATTCAGTTCCATCTGAAGATAAAATTCCAAGTTTTGTTATAATTCCAGAAGGCTGTTTCATAAACGCAATCTGCAGATCCGAAAGCGAATTAATTTTCTCGCCATTAACGGAAATCACAACATCATCTTCTTTAATTCCTGCACGGTCTGCGCTTCCGCCCGGCAAAACATAAAAAACGGCAACACCTTCATTCTTTGCGCCTGAACCAGGAAGCCGTTTTGTCTTTCCGTAAGAAGCAATCCAAGGATGCTCGCGTTCTCCTCCATTAAATAAAAATGGAAGCTCATTTTTTAAATATTCAACTGGAATTGCAAAGTTAAGTCCCTGAAAATTCTGAACTCCAGCAAAAACAACGGCCTGAACTCTGCCCTTTTCATCAATCAAAGGTCCGCCGGAATTTCCGCTGTTAATAGCTGCGTCCACTTGAAAAACAGTTCCAGCCGTAAAAAGCTGTCTGTCCGTGGAAGAAATAATTCCGCTTGTCAAAGTTTTTTCAAGTCCCAACGGAGAACCAATCGCATAAACTTTATCACCCACTGAAAGGTCGCTACTAGATCCAAGAGCAAAAACATAAGGAGCATCTATTTCTGTTTTTAAAAGAGCCAAATCCAAAGTCTTGTCATATCCAACAACTTTGGCAGGAACTCTTGTGTCGGGGTCTTCTGCAAGTTTTATATAGAGCCTTGAAAATCCCTCATATTTTTTGTCAACCATGTCTGCAATAACATGATGATTTGTTACAATGTATCCATCTTTTGAAATAAAAAATCCGCTTCCCAAAACAGCATCCGCATAGCCTATTCCTCGCTGAATTTTTATTCCCTTGTCAACAAAAACAGTTACCGTGCCCTTTATCATGTCGGAAACACTTGCATTTGAAACGGAAGGAAGCGAACCGCCCGGAACATTTTTGTAAGCCAAAGTTTCAAGCTCAGCTTTTGATTTTGGAATTGAATTAAGCTCAGAATATCCTGCCGCTTCCAAAGACAAATAATATCCAAGCGCATCAAAATATTTTTCCTCATCTATAGCACGAATGCAAGATTCCACGCAAATTTTAGTTGACTGCTCAAAAATTTGCTTGCATTTTTTATTTGAAGAAATTTTATCATACAAAATTTTTGCGCGCCACAAAGATTTTATTTTATTTTCTGTTGAAAGTTTTTCAACAAGATCGATTTCAATGTCAACTGCGCGTTCTTCACTGTAATCAACAGGAACAAAAATTTCACTGCCGCCTTTTATTGTTCCACAGGAAAAAACAAACAACACACAACCAATAGCAAAAAATAAACTGAAAAGTTTTTTAATTTTTATTTTCATTTTCTATTAAAATTCCAAAGTCAAATTTTTCAATGCGGATACAAATCACTGACTGAGTTTCGTTTTCAACAGTAATCATCGAAAAGCCTTGAACATTTTTTTTGTCAAGCTCTAATTTTGCATTTTTTGCCAGCGCAGAATATATTTCAGGATTGAAAGAATTATTTTTCAAAAGCCAGTAAAAATTTGAATCAGCGTCTTTATAAACAAAAAATTCTTCTTTTCCGTTCGTTACTTTCTGAGGAATATTATTTTCAAATTTCACAACAACAAGATTTTTTTCTGGAACTGTATAGAACATTGATTCTTCAGAAATTCCGTCTGGATAAACAACATGGCGGACATTCCATTTTCCATCTCCGTCTGTATCCCAAGAAGAAATTTTTCCGTTGTTCTCCAAATATTCTTCAGTAAAATCAGGAATCGTATCTTTATTTCTGTCAATCTGAATCATTCTAAGATAAAATTCTGCGTTTTCAGATGGAAGCCCAAAAAGATTTTTTACAACCTGCCGCTCATCTTCAAGCGAATGAAAATTCACTTTTTTCTCTGAATCAACTGAATAAAATTCTGTGGCTTCAAAAATTCCGTCTTTATCAAAATCAACAGTTCTGAAAACCGGAATATTATTTTCAAAATGAGCCTGAGCATAAAGCGTTCCGTCAGATGAATAATACAATGCCTGCTGAATATTTCCATTTAAAAGAACAAAACGAATTTTTTCATTTGAAGAAGTTGTAATTTCAAAATCAGAAGCACAATCAAGAAGTTCTGCAACATTTAACTTTTGCCCATCATTTTTTACAGCTGGAATAAAAAAGTCAAAGCCAAATTTTTCTGAAATTTCAGAATCACGTTCAATCAAAACAGGAGACCACCTCAATGTTTCTGGAACAAAATTAAATTTTTCAACAGGAATTTTTTCTTGCACAAACTCTGCATAATTAAAATACGGAAAATTTGCCCAAGAAAAATTCATTTTCATTTCTCTGCAGTATCCAGAAACCGGAGTTCCAAAATCGCACTGAACAGTCCATTCAAGTTCTCCATCCTGATTTTCATCAAATAAAATTTCTTGAGGACGTCCGCGTGAAAATTTTACAATTAAATTTTCAATTCCGTCATTGTCAATGTCAAAAGAAAATGAACCAGAAAAAGCTTCAAGGTGTTTCTTTACATTATCACAAGAATCATTTTCAGAAAGCCGCAAAATAAAATTCTTAAAAAGCTCATAGTCAATTTTTTCATCTGCAAATTCAAAAATGTAATCAACTGCTTCCTGCTCGCCGATAAGATTTTCACTCAAAGCTTCCTGGGCATAAAGCGGATGTTTAAATCCTTTTGCAGTGAAAGATTTTAAAATTCTGTTTTTATTTTCACCAGAAGAAAACAAGGCGGAATAAATTTCAAGTTCTGAATTTTCAGGCTCACGCTGCAAATAAAAATCCAGCTGGGAAACAAAAAATGAAGCAAGTCTTTTTACAGTTGAATCTGAATCGTTCGGATTTTCATTTTTAAAAAATACAAGCGGAAACCTTGTGTCAGAAGGATAAATTCTTCTTGCGCCGTCAATTTTATTTCGAGCCTTAGAAACAGAAGAAGAATCTTTCAATCTGTAAAGGCATTTTATTCTAATAAATTCAGAATCAGAAGAATACAAAAACGGCTGACTGTCCAAAACATCCAATGCCTCGGACATTTTGCCAGTATCGCAAAGAATATCCGCATACAAAAGGCGCGCGTTGTCGCGGTTGTAATTTGACCAACTGTCATTTTTTATCGCCTTTTCAATCAACGGAAGAACCGCAGCTTTTGTTTTTCCCAGGGCATTCTCAGAAACAGCATACAAATACCACAAGTCCGAAATTGAATCATCGTATGCAATTCCAAAGCAAGCCTGGCTTTTTGCAGCTTCCCAGTTTTTTTCAAAAATATAATTTGAAGCAGTTTCCAGACAACGCAACGCAGTCTTTTTATTTGCAAGTTTTGAATTTTCATTTTCAGCAAAAGAAAAATCCAAAAAATTCAAAAAGGCAAAAACAAATAAAATTCTTTTTAAAAGATGCAGCGATTTCAATTTTTTATTCTGTTGCATTTTCATTTTACAATCCAGTTTTTAAAGCCAAAAAGACTTCCCCACACACAGCAAATTTCCTGAGAGGAATTATTTTTTTCTGGGCAGATATTTTGAATCAGTGGAATTGAATCTCTCAGCTTTCCAGTTTTCCAATCATCCAAAATTTTTGAAACCTGCCTAAAAGAACCGTCTGCATTTTTCACAAAATCGTCCGGCTGCCTGCTTCTGAATACAAACGGGAACTTCAAATTTTTCAAGCAAATCTCAGACGAATCAGTTCTTAAAAAAATTTCATCATCATGCGAAAAAACTTCAAAAGAAATTTCTCCAGCCTGATAAATTCCATTTTTTTCTATTATAACAAAAAAAACGCTTTCTGTCGCTACTTTTCGTTTCTTTTGAATTAAAAACCTTCCGTTGCAAAATGAAAATTCAAGTCCGCCGCATTCTGAACAGCCGGCATTTTCAAAACATCCAGAAGCCAAACAGGATACAAAAGCGTAAGGAATTCTTTCGGAAGCTTTTACAAAATCTATTCCTTTAAAAATTATTCTGACTTTTATTGCAAGCGGAAGTGAAGAAAATTTTTCAGCATCAAATGAAAACTTCTCATTTTCAAATTTGCAGTCAATCTTTAAAAGTTCATTTTCAGTAAAAAAAGAAAGAGCTTCATTTTCCGCACGGCTTTTTTCAGCCAAAGAAAAAACTGCATTTTGCCAGCCAGAAAATTCATTGTCTAAAAAAGGAACAAGCTTATTTCGGATTCGATTTCTAAAAATTTGATTGTCAAAATTTGTGCGGTCAGTTCTAAAATTTATTTTTTGAAGTTGAAGATATTTTTCAATTTCACTTCTGGAAATATTTAAAAGCGGACGGACAAATTTTTCACGCGTCATTGGAATTCCGCAAAGATTAGCCGAACCTTGCAAAAAACGCATGGCAAGAGTTTCTATCTGATCGTTTTTATTGTGGGCAAGGCACACAAAAGAAATTCCTTCAGTTTTTATAAAATCTGAAAATTTTTCATACCGAATTTTTCTAGCGGCATCTTCAACTGAAGTCTTAAGTTTTTTTGCAAGAGAAAAAATTTCACCTGGAGCCACATCATAGCGAACGCATTTTACACCAAGGGAACGGCAAACGGACTCAACATAATCGGCATCATCAGAGCTTTCCTTGCTACTTCTGATGTTATGGTTCACGGTAACGGCTTTCAGCTGAATATTTAAGTTTTTTTTCAAAGCGACAAGAAGCGAGACTGAATCGGCACCGCCAGAAACCGCAACTCCGGCGCAAGTGCAAGAATCAAGATTTGTATTTAGCTCGGAAAGACACAAATTTAAATTTTCTAAAACTCTAGCTTGAAAATCCAAAATAAATTCCATACTCGTAAGACTAAAAAAAACACAACAAAAAATCCCCCTGCAAAACACAGAGGGATTTTATTCAGAAATTAAAAAATCTCATAATATGATTTTTAAAAACTGCTTATTTTTTTGGAGGTGCAATAGAAACAACGAGAGCCGCAGGATCAGAAAGAACTTCGATTTTATCACCAAGATTAAAATCAGCAATTGTAAATTTCTGTCCAATCTCAAGTTTAGAAACATCTGCTGAAATAAATTCAGGCAAATCCTGTGGAAGAGCCTTTACTTTAATTTCAGGAACGTGCTTAACCATAAATCCGCCTTTAAGAACTCCAGCAGCAGTTCCAGAATAACGAATCTTATAAACAAAAGTAAATTTCTTCTGACCACTTACAATATGAAAATCAGCATGAAGAGATTTGTCAGTTTTAATATCATATTCTGTATCTTTTATAAATGCTTTGTTTTCAACACCATCAATTTTCAAAACGATAAGTGTAGTTTTTGTAATTGATCTCCATGCTTTTGAAAATTCATTGGCATCAATTTCAAGCATAAATGATTCACCTTTTTCATTGTATGCAACTGCCGGAATTTTTCCCTGTGCACGAATTTTTTTTGCATATTTTTTTCCTGATTCCGTGCGTGTAGTTGCATTAATAACAAACTGTTCCATTTTTAGAACTCCTTACAAATTTTAAAATATGTATAAAACTGGGACGGCTGGACTCGAACCAGCGGAATGATGGCACCAAAAGCCATTGTCTTACCACTTGACGACGTCCCAAAATATATGTGGACTAAAAACTTATTCTTCAGAAGAACCAGTTTCTATATGTCCCGCATTATATTCTTCAAGAATTTTGGACTGAATCGCATTGCGAAAGTCCGGGCTGATTGGATGAGCAACATCCTTGTACTCACCATTTGCAGTCTTACGGCTTGGCATTGCAATAAAAAGACCAGAAGATCCTTCGATAATCTTTACATTGTGAACAACAAAGCAGTCGTCAAATGTAACAGTAACATAAGCCTTTAGCTTTCCTTCGCCTTCAACTTTGCGGATCCGAACATCTGTAATCTGCATAACAATCTTCCCTCTTTATAATAAAAATCTATAAAACCGCAGACAAAATGCCTATGATTTTCTTTCATCAAGCTGCAAAACTTGCATTTTATTATATCAGCCGCCTAAACAAAGCGCAAGATTGAATTCTTTTTCAAGAAGAACTTTCGCTTTTAAAGCCGTTTCTTTTTTTTCAAAAATGCCGAACACAGTCGAACCAGAACCGCTCATGTCAGCAAAATCCGCACCACAAGACTTGAGCTTAATTAAAGCCTCAGCAATTCCTGCATATTTTTCTGAAACAGGAACTGTAAAGTCATTTTTAAAGCTCCAGTTTTTTACTGGCAGATTATAAATTTCTTCAAGTGAAATTTTATTCCGCCTGCGTTCCAAATCAAGAGTTTCATCCACAAGAGCATAAGCATCTTTTGTAGAAACACCGACATTTGGAAAAACCAAAAGCACAGAAAAATCACTTCTATGCTGTATTTGCCTGACTTTCTCTCCACGACCTTCAACAACAGCTGCAAAAGGTTCAAACTTGCTGAACCGTTTTCCGTCCTGCGCAGAAAGTGCATAAGTAAAGAAAAAAACATCGCTTCCGACTTTTCCTGCAATTGCAGAAAGAGAATCAATGCCTAGACCAGTTTTAAATAGATTGTTCACGGATTGAATAAAAGAAGAAGCATCACTTGAGCCGCCCCCCAATCCACCGCCGGAAGGAATTCTTTTCTTAATTGAAACATGAACTCCCAAATCTATGCCAGTCAGCACGCAGAAAGCTTTGTACGCCGCAGTTATTGTATTTTGGTTTGGAAGATCCATTCCAAAAGAATCAACTATGCAAGTATTTTTTTCATCGATTTTAGAAACACAAATCTCATCAAACAAACCGACTGTCGTAAAAATGCTATGCAATCCATGATAACCATCAGCACGCCTTGGAAAAATTTCAAGTCCAAGATTTATTTTCGCAGGTGCTAAAACAGTTATACTGTCAGACATACGCAAATATTATAGTGTTTTACTTTATTTTTTGTCAATAAGACGAATCGAATTATGTATGTTTCTTTGCAAAAAAATAAAATTCAATTGACAAAAACATAACAGTATTTTACTCTTTACATGAGGCTTTGTCAGCGGCAAACTAAATTACAAAAAGGAATATAGCAATGCTCAATGACGACGATGTTGAATTTTCATCAATGACTGGATTTTCTTATGAAGATGATGATTTTTCAGAAGAAATGTCTGATGACAATTTTGACGATGATTTTGAAGATGACGAATATGAAGATGATTTCGAGGATGATTTCCTAGAAGAATCTGACAATTACGACGAGCCTTATGACGATCAAGAGCCGGAAGACGGATACGACAACAGAATCCACGGATTTGACGATGGATTTTACAATGACGAAGAAGAAATAGAAGAGGACTCAGATCCCGCTGACATGAAAGGTTAAATTTATAAAAGCATTGGCTGGATTTTAATCACCTTACCAATGCTTTTTTTTACACAAAAAGTTGTTTATTTAAACAATGAAACGTTTTTTTTCAGTCTATAAATTCGTGGAAAAGTTTTTTTGCATCGATTCCATTGATAATTTTTCCGTCATCATAAACCTTCAAAAGATTTGCCTTTCCATCTGTAAGTTGCTGGCTCGTTATTCCGTAGCGAATAGAAAGTCCGGCTTCAAGCAATGCAGAATAATGGTCGGCAACACGAACCAAGCGGCCATCCACTGGATTATATTTGTCTTCATTGAATGCGGAATTCAGTTCCTCAAAACTTACAGGAAGAACACATCCGTCAAAAACGCATCTGTTCATAAATTCATCGCTAGTAAAATAAAGTATTTCATCGCAATAAAATTTTTCCATAAGCGGAACAAGTTCTTTTGAAACAATTTTATCTTCAATGTCTTTTACTATCGCAGGAAGTCCGTCGGTCGCTCTTTTTACAGGCGAAATTATATCGCGCGTAACGCTTTCCGGCAAATCATGGAAAAGTCCTGAAAAAAAATTGTTATAAAGACGTTTTGCACACATTTTCACGCCAGAATCACGGCACAAAAGCAAAGTCAAAATCGCAACAAAAAAGCAATGACCTAGCACGGATGTCCGCGGAACTCTCGGAGTTTGATTCCACCTTGTCTGGAAACGAAGCTGCTCAATCCGCATCAAAAAATCAAACGGCTTCTGTTTTGTAATCAAAAGTTGAAGTCCGCGCAAATCAAGGTATTTTTGCAAGTCGGCATTAAGCTCTTTACGGATTGAATCCAGACGCTCAGTTTCGTTCACTGGAGAAATCATTTCAAGCTCACGCAAAGTTGAATATTTATGCGCCGCTCGGAAAATTTTCACAGTAAGAGGAAGCTCTTTTTTTTCAGCGGAAAAACTGCTTAAATCCTTCAAATAAAATTCAAATTTCTTATAAAGTTCCTTATCGTCAATTAAATCTTTGTAACGCTCTAAAACCCAGTCGTTAAGGCGGGCGTATTCTTCCGGATATTCATTTTTTATAAGAGTCTGAACCGGGCTTTTTATGTCGCAAAGCTGAATTTTTCTGAGCAAATCAAAAAGGCTCGCATAAATCAGCCATTCCCAATCAATTTTTGCGCCGAGATTTTCTTCATATTTTGCAATTATGTATGCAACGACTGTTTTTTCTGCGTGCTTGTCCATTTCGATTATTTCAAAAGGACGAACCAAATCGTTCCAGCGTTCAATAGAAAATGCTTCGAAAATTTTCAGCGTAAATTCTTTTTTCATTATTTTGAGCTTCCGGCTTTTACGTCGGCTTCCATTTTAGTTTTCCAAACAAGCGCTTTTTTTCTTATGTTTTCGGATTCTGTGTTGTCGCCAAGAGCCATTGCAATTCTTCTGTTTGCAATAAGAAGATTTATCGCCATACGCATATCATCAAGCCGCCGGGAAGCAAGCTCATAACGATCCCGGTATTCCATTGCGCATTTGTCCAAGAGGTTGCGCAAAAGCCTGATGTAAGTTACAGTTGTTTCGTAAACTGGAGAATTGTGATCAAAATAATCTTTACAAGCCTGCTTCATGTTTATAAAATTTTTTGCAACAACAGCATGGCGGCCGCGCATCTCAACAAAAGATTCTTTCCATTTTGAATTTTCGCCAAAAGCATCAACAAGAAGATCAATTGCAAGCCCGATTTTTTTTACAATGTCAAGTTTTCTTCCGATGGGAACAAAAGCAACGGATGCCAAATGAGTTTCCAAGTCAGAAAACGGACAGTCAACAATATTTGTAACAAGTTCTTCAAGATAAATTATAGATTTATAAATTGATTTTCTGGCATCGTTAAGAGTATCGTTGTTTTTTGTTTCAAGCATTTCAAGAGATATGCTGTTTATACTCATTTGCAAAGTTGCCGTGTAAATCATTTCCTCGCAAAGAAAAATTTTCTTTTCTTCAATTCCTTCCTTCGCACTTCTAAGAGCAAAAGATTCGTCTCGTTCTTTTTTTAAGCAATCATTGATTTTTTCTTTTATCGGGCGGACTCTTTCATTAAATTCTTTTCGCAACTCATCTGATATAGCCATTACCTTCCTCCGAATTTTTTCAGCATTGCAGATGCGTGTTCAAGAGACTGGGAAGAATCTGAATCGCCAGACAACATTCTAGCAATCTCTTTTACGCGCTCTTCGTCAGAAACTTCAAAAACATTCGAGGCCGTTGTGTTTCCTTCCACGCCTTTTTGAATCTTAATTTGATTATCGGCATAAACGGCAATGCTCGCAAGATGTGTTATGCAAAGAATTTGCTTTTTTTCCGCAAGAAGCTTCATGTGGCTTCCAACAGAAACCGCAACCTCTCCGCCGATTCCAGTATCAATTTCATCAAAAACAAGAGTTCCCGCCAAATCGCCGTCCGAAAGAATTGTCTTCAATGCAAGCATTACACGGCTAAGCTCACCGCCAGATGCGATTTTTGCAAGCGGATTCAAAGGAGAACCAGGATTTGCACTGATTAAAAATTCTATATTGTCCATTCCATAAGGACCGCATTTTTGCTCAACCGCATTTCCTTCTTTTTCAGTAAGTCCAACGCGGAATTTTGTGTCTTTCATTCCAAGGCTGCAAAGAATTTTTTCAACATCAAGCGACATTTTTTCCGCAGCGGATTTTCGTTTTTCACTAAGCGATTTTGCAAGAACGTAAACTTTTTTTCCAAGCTCCGAAATTTCTTTTTCCAAAATCGATTTATCAAAAGTTGAGCCGCCAAGTTCTTCAAGCTGCCTGGAAGCATTTTCAGCATAAGAAAGAAGATTTGCGACAGAAGAATTTCGTCCTGTGTATTTTTGTTTCAGCCTGAAAATAAGCTCAAGCCGCTCCTGAACTTGCTCAAGCCGTTCCGGGTCAAAAACAAGCGAACTTGCATATCTTCTAAACTCGCCTGCAATGTCGTCAATTTCGTAAAACGCAGACTGAAGCCGATTTTCCAAAGGTTCAAGAGATTTATCAGAATCCAAGGCTTTTGACGCAGTTCCGCAGATTTTTTTCAGCAGGAAAATAATTCCGTTTTCACCTTCGCCTTCAAAAGCGGAATTTATTTCTTCAATATCAGCGTAAAGTTTTTCAAATGATGACAGTCTGTTTTCTTCGGCTTCAAGCTCCTCGTCTTCTCCAGCTTTTAAATTCGCATCAGAAATTTCAGAAACCGCAAAATTCAGCATATCGATTTTTGCATTTCGCTCCGATTCGTTGCTATTAAGATTTTCAAGAATTTTTCTTTTTTCAACAAGCTGATTATAAATTGAAGTAAATGATGAAACTTCTCCGACAATTCCGGCATAAATATCAAGATAACGACGGTGCTCGGCAACTTTCATAAGTGACTGCTGCTCATGCTGCCCATGAATGTCAACGAGAAATGCTGAAAATTCAGAAAGAATCACCCTTGTTACAGGAGTTCCGCCAATCCATGCTGAAGATTTCCCATTATCGCGGATAACTCGCCGGATTATTATGCGGTTTTCTTCAGATTCAATTCCGTGCTCATCAAGCCAAAGAAAAGTTTCTTTGTTTTCAAGGAAAAATACGCCGGAAACTTGGGCTTCATGACAACCAGCGCGAATTTGTTCTGTACCAGATTTTCCGCCGAGCAAAAAGGCAAGGCTTCCAATCAGTATTGATTTTCCGGCTCCAGTTTCACCACTTAAAACAGTAAAGCCTTTTTCAAATTCGATGTGCGCGCTTTCAATAAGAGCGAAATTTTTTATATCGAGTTCTTCAAGCACGTGGACCTCCTGACCAGTTTAGTTTGCTCTGCAATGCTGAAAAAAATTTTTCCTGCGTAGAACAAATAAGCCTTGCCCGAAATTCTGGTATTTTCAAAATCAAAACATCGCCTTCTTTCAACTCAAAATCAATCTGACCATCGCAAGTCAAAGAAGCATCTGAGCGGCTGCTCATCAAAGTTATTACAATTTCACCTTTTTCTCCAAAAACCAAAGGCCTTGCAGACAAACTGAAAGAACTCACCGGCGTCAAGACCAAAGCTGAAAGTTCCGGCTCAACAATCGGTCCGCCTGCAGCAGCAGAATAAGCCGTGGAACCAGTCGGCGTTGAAACAATTATTCCGTTCGTTTTAAAAGGCCCTAAAAGAGCATGGTTGTAAGCCACATTTAAATTTACAAGATGAGAAGACGGACAACTCGAAATAACGCAGTCATTCATTCCGCAGCATCTGAAAACGGTTTTTCCATTTCTCAAAACCTCACACTGAACTAGAGAGCGGCTGCTTATGTAGCATTTTCCCCTTAAGAAAAGCTCCAGTTCTTTTTTCCAATTGTCTTTTGGAACTGCGGCAATAAAACCAAACTCTCCCAAATTTATCGGAAAAACAGGAATTCCTAAAGGTGCGCATCCACGGCAGGCAAACAAAACAGTTCCGTCTCCTCCCAAAGTTACAACAAAATCATAGCCTGAAAAATCAATGTCAAGAATTTTTGAGCGGACTTCTTTTCCGTCATATAAAAAGAGCGAATTTTCAATATTTTCTTTTTTCAAAAAAACTGAAATTTCATTTCCCAAAAGCCCGGCGTTTTCTTTAAAAGAATTAGCTATGATAAGACATTTTTTCATGGCAAAGAAGACAATACCTTTACAATCTGAGCCGCATCTTTTTGTCCCAGTCGAGGATACAATGGAAACAATGCGCAGCGCAACAAAAGTGAATTCGCGCAGATGCATTCAGAAGCAAGCTCTTCCTGCCTAAGAGCAATTATAGAATTTTCAAAAGCCTGGCGAATTTCAATATTTTTTTTCTGCGCATAAGATTTCACATCTTTAAACCCAGAATTCAAAACTAAAGGAAAAGAATAAATTGTAGAGCCATCTTCCGCAGCGCGCACAAAAGTTTTATGCCTGCCAGACATCACAGCTCTTGAAAACAGAGCAAACAACTCACGTCTTGTTTTTTCATTTCGTGAAAATTCCTTTAACTCAACAAGCGCCAAAGCCGCATTCATGTCCGGCAGAATATCTGTAAAAGGAGCTTCATCCGCAATGTGCTTTAACACTGTCCATTCACGGCGATTCGGAGCTATAAGCAACGTGCCGCCGCCAGAAGTTACAATGTCCCGGTCTTCCATTCCAAGAATAGCATAAAGACCATACATTCCAGCTTTTTTTCCTACAGCGGCTTTCTGCTCTCCTCCTTCTTTTTTTTCAGGCTGTTCTTCAGTAGGATAAGTTGCAAAAACCGACTGTGAAATATCTTCAACTATAGGAATTCCAAGTTCCAAAAATGATTTGATTTCAGGAAGAATTCCCATTGTTTCATTTAAAATCAAAAGCCGGCCGCCATTCTTTATGCACTTTTCAACAGACTCAACTGTTACAAGCCCAGTTTCTTCGCAAACATCAGCAGCAAGAACTTTATAGCCTAATTTTTCCGCAGTAAGCAGCTGATAAGACGGAGCAAGCGCGCTTACAATAACTCCACTTTCTTTAGGCAGATTCAAAGCTTTAAAAATGTATTCCAATGCAATCGCCGGACTTCTTAAGGCAACTGCGCCGTCAAATCCAATCAGTTCTTTTGCTGTCTGAACAAGCCTTGTGTTCATTTCGCCAGGTCCGATCTTTTCATCAACCATGCAAGTAAGAACAGCTTCCATTTCTTTGCGGCGGATTGTAGAACTATAAGTATGAATCATTTTAAATTCCTTAAAACAAAATATTCACAGAAACAATAATTCTATTTCCGCATAAAAAATATAACAAACGGACAAAAGAGAAGATGTTCTGAGAAAACAAGCATGAACAGAAATCAGACAGCTTCCGGCTCAAGAATTTTCTGAAGTTCCTTTGCACTGAACAACTTGCGTGTATCAAGAATAATAAGATAATTATTTTCCTGACGAACTACGCCGTGAATATATTCTGTGCCAATTCCACTGAGCATCTGTGGCGGAGGTTTGATTTCATCGCCTTGAACAGGAACAACACGCGCAATTCTATCTATAATAATTCCGATTTTATTTCCTTCAATATCAAGAATAATAAATCCGCCTTCATCCTCACCGATTTCATCATCTGAAGCCTTCGCCATTTTCTTGATATAAAATCTTTTATGAAGATTTATTATGGGAATGACTTCTCCGCGCAAATTTATAATACCCTCAACATAAAAAGGAGCATTCGGAATAGGACGCACATTTTGAATCTTAACGATTTCCTTGACATCCATAATGTCCACACCATAAAGCTCATCTCCAAGCTGAAAAGTTACAAGCTGCAACAATTTATCTTCATCTGCCATAGATTTCTCCCATGAATCCATAAAGATTTTAAAGCTAATGCTTCTATTATTTTAATTCATAAAACAATTCTAGTCTACTACAAATAAAGATAAAACGTCTACTTTTGAAATTCCGGCATTTTTCAAAATTTCACAGCAACTTTCAACTGTAACGCCTGTCGTCAAAACGTCGTCAATTAAAAGAACTTGTTCCGGCAAAGAATTTTCAGAGGAAAGACGCTTCAAAAGTTTTGACTCTGTATAAATTTTTCCCTTGGAAGACAAGCGTTTTTTTCTGTCCAGTTTTTTCTGCTGATTTTTTTCCGTGCGCTCCAAAAGCTTTAAAACTTTGTATCCAAATTTCACTTTAAGAATTTCTGAAAGCTCTTCAATTTGATCCCAGCCTCTTGATCTTATTTTTCCGGGACGAGGCGGAACAGGAACAATGAAAATATTTTCTGAAATTCTTTTTTTAATTACAGAATTGCAAATTTCAGCAAATAAAAGTGAAAGATTTCTTTGATTTTGCATTTTCCATTCGAATAAAAGAGTCTTTGCCCAAAGTCTGTATGGAAAAACAGGAACAACTTTATCTGAACTTTTCAGAATGCGCTCTTCACGGCAAGACATGCAGATTTCTTCTTCACTGATTAAAGATTTTCCGCAGATACGACATTTTTCACAATGGGAGTTTTCCGCTTCATCATAAAGTTTTTTCGAGCACGAAATGCAAATTTTTCCATTGAAAGTGGAATTTCCGCATACACAGCATTTGCCATTTCCAAACATGAAATTCAAAACAAGCATTGCAAAACGCTTAAAATCATAAATTGTAAATTTTCTAAAAGCCATCAATAATATGATTACTCGGAAAATAAAAAAAATGCAGTTTTTGTAAAAAAATTTATTTTTCAGCTAGACTTTTTTTCCATCGTAAAATATTTTGCAACGCCACCATTGGAGTCATGTTATCAATGTCACAAGAAAGAATTTCATCAAGAACAAGTTCCTCTTCGGAAAACAATGAGCCTGAAAAAATTTCAACTTTATTTTTTGAAACTTCCTCTGTTTCAGTTTCTGGAATTATAACGGACGCATCTCCTTGAATTTTTTCCAAGATTTTTCCTGCGCGCTCAATGACGGATTCTGGAATTCCTGCAAGCCTTGCAACATGAATTCCATAGCTGTTTTCACTTGAGCCTTCAACAACTTTTCTAAGGAAAACAATATCGCTGCCGTTTTCCGCAACAGCCATGCAAAGCCGTTTCAATGATTTGTGCTCCAGCCTTGTAAGTTCGTGGTAATGCGTTGCAAAAAAAGTCTTGCATTTCAATGTATTTAAAAGATATTCGCTTACAGCCCAGGCAATCGAAAGTCCGTCTTCCGTGCTAGTTCCCCGCCCTACTTCATCCATTATGACAAGAGAATTTTGTGTTGCGGAACGAAGTATTCTTGCAGTTTCCGTCATTTCAACAAGAAAGGTCGATTCTCCGCGCGCAAGATTATCGCTAGCTCCAACACGGCAAAAAATCCTGTCAACAATTCCAATATTCGCTTCATCAGCCGGAACAAAACTTCCAGTCTGTGCAAGAAGCGCAATAAGAGCGTTCTGACGCAAAAACGTGCTTTTTCCCGCCATATTCGGACCAGTAATCAAAGCAAAGGACGCGGAATTTTCAGTCTCAGAGCCGCAAAGGGAAACATCATTCGGAACAAATTCGCCAGCAGGAAGATGACGCTCAACAACAGGATGCCTTCCGTTTTTTACAGAAAATTCCAAGCTATCAGACAAAACGTGCGGACGATTCCAATTGTAAAGAATTGCTGATTCTGCAAAAGAACAAACAACATCAACGTAAGCGATTTTTTTTGCAGCCTGCTGAAGATACGGAATATATTTTTTCAGTTCATTTCTGACTTCAATAAAAAGATTATGCTCAAGCTCAAGAATTTTTGCGCCTGATTCATTTAAAGAATTTTCAAGTTCCTGAAGCTTTTCAGTTGTATAACGCTCAGCATTTAAAAGTGTCCTACGCATAATAAAATGGGGCGGAATTTTATCAAGCTTGCCTTTTGTAACTTCTATAAAATATCCAAGGTTGCCGGTGCTTTTTATTTTTAAATTCTGAATTCCTGTTTTTTCTTTTTCTGACTCAATGTATTCTTCAAGAATTCCGTTAAAATCATTTCGCATTTTTTTCCAGTAGTCGAGTTCTTCCGACCAGCCGTCTTTTATAATCCGTCCTTCTGTAAAAACTGTGGCTGGATCTTCCGCAATTGAATTTTCTATAAGGTCAATAATTTTTTGTGCGGAATCTTTTTCAGGCATAGAAAAATCGTAGCGTTCCAAAACAGCCTGCGACTTCAACCAGAATTTTAAGCTTGCCTTTAACGCCTGCAAATCTTTCGCATGAGCCCTGTCCATTGCAATTCTTCCGGCCAGCCGCTCAACGTCAAGAATTCCATCAAGATTTTCCCGCACGCAATGAAGCAAGTTTCTGTCTTTTACAAAAAGCTCAACGTGATTCTGCCTTGAATTTATCTCATTTTCATTTGTAAGCGGAAAAGAAAGCCATGAACGCAAAAGTCGGCTTCCCATTGCGGTTTTTGTATTGCTCACAGATTCAAGCAAAGTATAACTAGAAGTTCCGTCACGCAAATTAAAAGTGATTTCAAGATTCCGTCGCGAAGAATCATCAATTATAACAAACTGAGAATCCTGATAAACTGAAATTCCTGAAATATGCGAAACAGGCGCGTTCGTAGTTTTTTCTATATAATCAAGAAGAAATCCTGCTGGAGGAACTTCGGGACTTTCTTTTGTAAGTGAAAATGAATTTAAATTCGCAACTTTAAATTGCTTTACAAGATGCTCATAATTTTTTTCAGCATTGAAGTGCCAGTCCGGATACCAGGAAACAGACGCAACCGAAATTGTTTCAAGGATAGTTTGAATTTCCTTATTATTTTTTAAACTTTCAGGAAGAATTATTTCTTTTGGGCTGCACCTTCCGAGTTCCTTAGAAACATTTTCCGCAAATTTATATTCCGGAAATTTTGTGGCACGAAATTCTCCAGTCGTTACATCAATGTAAGCAAGTCCAGCAAATCCGCCGGAAATAAAAATGGAAGCAAGAAAATTATTTGAACCGCCATCAAGATATTCGCTTTCAACAGCAGTTCCCGGCGTTACAACTTCGACAACCTTTCGCTCTGTAAGTCCGCGTTTTGCAACTTCGCCAACCTGTTCTGCAACCGCAACTTTTTTTCCCATCCGAAGAAGCCGTGCAATATAGCCTTTTGCAGAATGATACGGAATGCCGCACATGGGATTGTCCCCCTTATGCGTCAATGTAAGATTTAAAAGCCGCGAAACTTCAAGCGCATCTTCATTGAACATTTCATAAAAATCCCCTAGCCTAAAAAACAAAACATCATTCGGATGCTGTTTTTTTATTCCAAGATACTGTGTGATAACCGGGGTTTCTTCTGCCATCTTTTGCTCCAAATTTCAGACCATTGCCTGAATGAAAATTCAAAGGCAGGTTTTAATTTTTATAAAATCACATAAGTCCAAGCTGCGAAATAACCTGATCTGTAATATCAACAGAAGAACTGTACCACAAAATTGCGTTTGACTCCTGAAGATTTAAAATCATGCTGTAGCCACCAGATTCCGCAACACGAGCAAGAGTATCATAAAGTTTTTTGTAGAAACTGTTGTTTTCCTGAAGCGATTTTTTCAAAGACTCAAGCTCTATGTTTTTTGCATTTGTATATTCATTTATAAAATCTGATTTTTTTGTAATCTGCGCTTCAATTTTCATTGCTTCTGTATCATTGCCTTTGCGTTCAAATTCTATTTTCTGATCATTCAAACGCTGAAGTTCTGCAACAAGACGGTCGATTTCTCTTTTAAATTCTTCTTTTTTATTTTCGTAATTTCTTACAGGAGCGGAATTTCTAAAATACGCCTGATAAACTTTTGCAGTATCTACAACAGCGAATTTTGTAATCTGCTGCGCAAACGAAAATGCCGCTGAAAAAATTCCGAGCAAAGCAAAAACAGCAATTCTTTTTGTAAAAAAAACTTTCATAAAAACTCCAATTAATTTTAAATTTCCGACGTAAAAATCTAGCGGTTTGTCATGCTGAATGAAAGAACGAAATTCCAGTTCTTTCTCCAGTTGTAATCTCCGTCTCCGTCCTGATCAGTGAATACAGGAGAACCATCTTTGATTTTAAATGTGTTTGCAAACAACAGACGCAAAGGAAACTGCTGAATAGAAAATCTAAAACTCGGACCAAAACTAAAGTACCAGTCTTCTTCTTTTAAATTAAAGAACTGATAAGGCTCATCTGTAATTGCAACTGCATCGCCCCAAAGGTCAAGAGAGAAAATTCCAGGAATCACAGGCATTCTAAGCTCAAGTGAGTTGCACCACATAGCTTTTCCGCGACCTTTATCTGAATTGTAAATTGTCCATCCGCGGCCATTAAACATTCCGTCTATATAAAGCTGATTGTTCTTTTTTATCGTTGAATCCAAAGCCGAGAACTGGAACGAAAGTCCAGAATATCCCATAAGAACCAATTTCAATGCCCAGCTGTCTGTTATCGGTTTATTTACAAGAGTGAAATATTTTTCAGCCTTTGTATCTGTACGCAAATAAAATTCGTTTTCTCCCCAGTCAGGCGCAAACGGCAAAAATCCTTCATGCATAAGTCCGTACCAAGAAAAACGTTGGCTTGCAAACCACCCACTTGAAGGATCCCATGCAATATTTCTTCCATCCATAGAAAATGAAGTCCAGATGGAATTGCGCGGCTCCCAGTTATCCGAGTACTGGCTTATTGAAGTATCATAAGGAATCCAAAGCGAATCATCATAAAGATTGTTAATAAGGCTGCTCGTAACGCCACCAGAAAGTGTAAGAATCGCAAAGTTAGGAGTCCAGCGATGTCCTAAAGAAAGTCCAAGGCTAAACTGATTCTGCTCATACTGCATATAATAATAATCATTGTCAATGTCACCGCTCGGAAGAATCTTGTCTCTTAAAGCATAATTGTTTGAATGAGAATAGCTAAGGGAAATATTTGTGCTTATAGGTTTGTTGAAAAGCCAGTTCTGACCGTAACTCAAAGAAACTGACTGTTCATTTGTAGAAAGCGTTGTTCCAACAGAAGCAAGTTTTCCTTCACCAAAAATATTTGAGTCTTGAATTCTTGCAGTAAGCGCAATCGGAATTTCTCCAGGATCAGAAACTCCACTAAACGTAAATCCAAAGTCAAGCGAAGTTGTGCTCTGCTCTTCCACAGTGAAAACAATGTCAACAAGATTTTCTTCTGAGCCTTGAAGAACTTCCGGGGAAACCGCAGAAAAATACTGAAGGTTGTAAAGGTTTCTCATTCCGTTTGAAATTTTTGCATTTGAAAAAATATCGCCTTCTTCAATCGGAATTTCACGGCGGATAACAAAATCCTTTGTTTTTTCATTTCCTTTTATGATAATATTTTCAATATGGCTTCTCGGATTTTCCTGAATTCTGATTGTATATGAAATAACTTTAGATTCCGCATCTTTGTTTATATCAGTTGCAAATCTGTTTGAAGTGTAGCCATTTTCATAATACAAGTTCTGAATATTCATTCTTGTTTCTTGAAATTTTGTTTCGTTGTAAACCGCGCCAGTTTTCAGGGTAACGAGATTTTCAAGTTCTTCTGTTGTAAAAACATGGTTTCCGTCAAAAGTAATTCCACCGAAATTGTACTGAATTCCCTCTTGAATCTCAAAAGTTATTTCAATTTCCTCACGGTTCTTTTGTTCATTGTACGAAGTTTTTTGATCAATATTTACAACTTTCGCATCTGCATATCCGCGGTTCTGATAATAAGCAACAATTGCCCTTGAATCCGCAGACAAAGACGATTCCTGAAATGAGCCTTTCCTAAAAAGTCCGGCTTCTTTTAATGAAATTTTTCCTTTGAGAGTTTTTGAAGAAACAACTTGGTTTCCTGCAAAGCCAATGCTTTTTACAACTGTCTGGCGGCCTTCCCTGATTTTAAAAGTAACATAAGCTCCGTCATCACGCATTTCAAAAGAAGATTCTACAGAAATTTTTGTATAGCCTTTTTCAATATAATAATTTCTTATGGCTCTTTCATCTTCAAGAACTTTGCTTTCTACAAAAATATCTTTTGCTTTTAATGAAATTTTTGACTTTAAATCAGCATCATGAATATATCTGTTTCCGTCAAAATTCAGTTTCATAACGACAGGGCGCTCAACAACGCTCAGTATAAGATTCACAGTTTTTCCGTTGTCGGCATTTTTCGCAGCTTTGATTTCAACATCGTCAAAATATTCAAGAGAAAAAACTCTATCGTAAAGCTCGCTGATTAAATCATCAGAAAACGGCTTGCTTATAAAACTGCTTGTAACGCCGTCCAAATCGCCTTGCTTTACATTTTTCAAATTGTCAAAAACTATATTTTTTATAGGCTTTCCGTAAAACCAGTCTTCCGAATCTGTCTGAGAAAAAACAGGAGCAGCAGAAAAAATCGCCGCAACACAAAAAACAGCAAACACAAAAAAAGTGTTCTTAACGCGCATAAAATAAAATCCTCTATATCGTTAGAATGATACACGCCATGACAGTGTAATAGAAGTTGCCTGTGTCCACGATTGCTGGAGCTCGCCCAAGTCAGGAGCAAAATTCCACCTTATGTTGGCAAAAGGCGCTTCAAATTCCAAACCGATTTCCGGCTGAAAAACAAGACCATTGCCCGAAGTTCCACCAGAATCAAGTTTAGTCTTGTCATAAGTCCAATGCAGCAAAGCATCAGCGTAAATGTCATCGCCGAAGTATTTACCAATATAAACAGTCGAATTGTCAAATAAGTTACCAATTATAGAATTATTATCAGAAGCTCTGTTCATATTGAGTCCCTGCATAATTGAATTCTGCAGGATAGTGGTTCTGACAGAAAATATATCAAAATTACTCAAATCACGCAATGCACTTTCAATTTTTCTAAGAAGCGTAACCTGAACTCCATAGTCTCCTGCCGCAACAAGAAAGTTTCCGACAGAAGACGCATCGCCTGAAGCAATCTGCCCTAAAATTTCCATAATTTCACTTTCAGATTTTGCAGGGCTAGAAGAAAGAACCGCATTGAATCTTGAAATATTCTGCGAGATTGCGGAAAGCGTGATTGTAACAGGATCGCCGTTTGTATCGTGCTCGCGAGTTTCCGCGCGGACAGTTATAACAGGATCAAATTTATTCTGGGTTTCATCCAAAATCAGCTGACCTTGCTTAAGATAAAAGTTCCGGCTTAAATACGAAACTTCTCCTCCGCGCAGAACAATATTGCCTTTTATTCCCCAAAGTCCAGTCGCAGTATCAGCATTTACAGAAATCGGAGTTGACGGAGCAACAAGGCTTCTAACCAGCGGATTTATTGCAATCTGAACTTTTTTTCCAATCATCAAATCCAAGTTTATTGAAAAGTCAATGTCATTTGACGCGACAGGCTTTTTCTTTTGAGTAAAATCAGAAGCGTTCATGGAAACTGAAAGCTCCGCATTTTGTAAGCCAACAGAACCATTCAGGCTGACAGAACGATCTTCCATAATAAGAGAAGCATCAACAGAAGTGTAGCCTTTTATTCTAAAGTATGAAACTTTTGAATCGATTGGAATATCCTCGTCTTCCAAAGTCGCAAGGTTAAGCTCAAGAGTCCCAAGAGACCATCTGTCCAAGGAAACAACTGCATTCGCCGCAAGAATTCCGTCTTTGATTTTAAAGTTTGTTTCTGGAATTGAAATTTCTTCCTGCGAAAAATCAACATTCATTTCGGCAGTTGTAAAATGCTCAGGAACAAACTGCGGAAGATTAAAGTCAACATCCGAAATAACAAACCGTCCGTCCATATCGGGATCTGTTATTGACCCAGACAAATTTAAATTCCCTTCAACAATCGCAGAATAAATAGAAAAAACTTTTGAATTAAAAATGCGGGCGCATCTTGAAACGTCCCAGAAAATGTTTTCAAAATCAAGATCAACGATTTGCTTTTTTATGTTTCCATTTAAATCAAAATAAAGAGGCTTGTCTTTGGCAACAGAAAAACTGATTTTTCCATCATCAAGAATTTCTCCAAATGCGCCAAGATTTTCATCAGTAACAATATCGAATCTTCCCGGAGAACGGATTACAGAAAATTTAAACGGAACAAAATCTGCAACAAGCTCGCTTTCAACTGAAGCAAAAGTTGTTTCAACCGAATAGGCTTCCGGGAAAAAGCCTTCTAGATTTTCAGAAAGATTTGAAAGTACAAGTTCGATTCCCGTTTCAATTTTTTTTTCTCCGGCATGAGCTTTGGCTTTTAATGAGGCAGTTCCAGAAAAAGTTTCAAAGTCAATATTTGAAGAAACTGAATCTATCTGAAAATTTTTCCAAGAAATGTCCGCACTTGAAATTGTAAAAGTATTTTCTATTAGAGAAGCTTCTGCCGATGCCGTCAAATTTGAACCGCCAAGCAGAACAGAAGAGTCTATTAATTTTGCAGACAAATACGGATTTTCAAAAGTTCCGCTTGCAGAGAGTTCCGCATTTAAAACATTACTTTCGTTTTGTCGTAAAAGAAAACGGCTAAAAGGAAACGCCTCGACTTTTGTTCCGGCTGAAAAATAAAAATCGCGTTTCAAATTATCTACTGAAAAGATTTCTCTCGTAGGATTCGTAAGCTCAGCCTGAAAAGAAATTTTTTCAGAACTTTTTGAATCTTTCAGCTGAACAGACAAAGTTGAACTGTCAAAAATTTTTTCATTTATATTCCAAAATGCATAGCCCTCGCCTTCCAGCTGCGCAAAAGAATCTTTGTAAACAACGCTAGAAGCAAGAAAACTTTTTTCATTCACTTCGCCTTTTATAGTAAGTTCTGGCTTCAAACGAAATTTTCCAGAAAGTTCAGAAACAGAAAAATTTTCAACAAAAAAGTTCCAGTCATATTTTGACAAAACTGAAAAATTGGAATCCAAAGAAAATGCAAGCATAAAATCATTTACAGAAACAGGCAAATCTTTAAAACGCAAAGAGCCGTCTATAAAATTTTTAAAGTCAACAGCGACATCAAGTCCGTAGTCTCCTGTAATGTTCAGCCAGTCTCCAAAAACAAAAAGTCCGTTAAACGCATAAGGAATCGAATTAAAAGTAAAATCAGAAGAAAATGTCATCTGGTGCTTTGGAAATTCCACATCAAGACCGCCAGACACGCTCAATGAATTTTTTCCATAAATCAAATCAGCTTTGCTTACTTGAACTGAAGTTCCGGCTTTTCCGCCTGTGCCATCAACAGATAAAAGCAAAACTTCTTTGTCTTTTTTTGTGTTGGCAAAAATTGCAAGAGGAGAATTGTAATTGTAATCTTTAAAATCTGTGGCAAAGTAAGCTTCAACATTTGAAATATAAGGCTCGGAAATTTTTACAACTTTGTTTAAAACATTTCTTCCATTTTTTTCTGTAAAAAAAGCTCCAGTCTTAACGCCTGTTTCAACAAAGAAATTTTTCAATTCAGCAGAAGCCTGCAAGTACATATTTTTTCCAAGCTGAAGACTTCCGCTCGCATTTATTCTGCCAGGCTCACCGTATTCAAGATGCGAATAATCGCTAGCTTCAAATGCAAGTTCAATAGACATTCCAAGCGATGAATATCCTTGAAAAGCTGTGTAGCAACTGTAATCTCCAAAATACAATTGCGGAATAAAAAAATCAAAACCCTTGTCTTTTCGTGGCTCAAAAAAAATCTCAGCGGAAATTTTATTTCCATTAAAAAAAGAATAATGCTCTAAATTCAAATATCCAGAAGGCTGAAGTTTTGGAATATAGAAAGAACCTTCAAAAGTTCCCTGTACAATCCCACCGGACGCAGAAAGTTTTTTTACATTTATATCAATGTTATTTCCTGAAGCCTCAACATTTAAAGTCTGTGTGCCTTTTGCAAAACGTCTGGGCAAGGAAAAAAAAGTTTTTGACTTCCAGTTATATTTTAGCGAATTTAAATCAAATGAGAATTCTGAATCAGTTGAAAAAATAGTTCCTTTAAAAAAATTCACAACAGGATGAAGTTTTTGGGTTCTAACAATTTTTAGCGGATCAAAAGAATTTGACTTTAACTTTGCTAAAATTTTTTTTGAGGTAACATCAAAAGAAATCATCGTGGAAAAAGGAAAAACTTCACGAACAGATAATATTTCAATCTTAGGACTTTTATAAGCCGCAAGAAATTCAAGCTTCCGAAGAGAAATATCAGCCTTATAATAATTATCAAGTTTTACAGTGCATGAACTTCCAGAAACAGAATTTAAAATTTTCCCATTCAAAACAAAAGTTGCTCCAAAACTTCTTTCACCAGAATAAAATAAAAAATTTCCTTCTGACTTTAACCAGGAATCAACAGCGTTTTCATTTTTTCCAAAATAAAAATTTTTTAATGACAAAGAAAAACTTTTATTTTCCGCAGTAAAATTTAATTTAAAATTTTTTACCTGAACATCAAAAGGAAGAATGAAGGCAATTTTTTTTATCAAGGATTCAACTTTTTCAAAAGAATTTTCAGCTGAATTATTTTTTTCTGAAACAGTTTTTGCAGAATTTTTTTTGCTGTCAATATTTACACAAGCATCTTTCACCAAAAGTTTTTCAAAAGCATTTTCAAAATCACCTTTCAAAATTTTTGGCAAGCTGAAATGAACATAAATTTTATTTACAAAAATAATTGGCTGCCCGCTTTTTGAATCCAAAACATCTATACCTTTTATGCAGATTTTTGATAGAATGGACGGCGATAAAGATTTGTATGAAATCTTCATGCCAGTATTTTTTTCAAGTTCCAGCACAATTTTTTTCTCACAGCTTCTGATTGCTCCGTCAACTTTGCTATAAACAGGTTTCATCGCAGCAATAAAAGACGCAGCTATCAAGAGAAAAATAAGAATGCCAATGCTTGTCTTTAACACTTTAGATTTCATAAAGAATCTCGCTTATATTTTAACAGAAAAAATTATTTGAGGAAATGCCCGAATTTGGGCAACGGAGATGTTTAATATGGTCTTAGAAAATTTTATTGTATTCGAAGGAATTGACGGAGCAGGAACAACAACTCAGCTTGAAATTTTAAAATCAAGAACTCCGGAATTTTTATTTACAGCAGAACCAACATCTTCAGAAACTGGAAAATTTCTTCGCAAAATGCTCAAAGGCGAAATTCAGGTTACAAACGAAACCGCCGCCTATATTTTTGCCGCAGACAGAAATGAACATATAAATGGAAACTATGTAATAGAAGAAAACAAACTAATTACAGGAATAAAATCCGCCTGTGAAAAAGGAAAAATCGTTGTGAGCGACCGCTATCTATTTTCAAGCCTCGCATACCAAAGCATAGATTGCTCACCAGAAATTCCTCGGACACTGAATAAATTTTTTCCATTGCCGCGGCTTCTATTCTTTTTCGACATCGATCCGGAAATTTCACTAAAAAGAATTTCATCAAGAGGACAAAAAGAAATTTATGAAAAAATAGATTTCTTAAAAAGAACAAAAGAAGAATACGAAAAAGTTCTTGCGGAATACAACGGAACAGAAATCAGCAAAGGAATGAAAATAGTCCGCATAGACGCAACAGCTGACAAGGAAAAAATCAGCCGGAAAATTGAAGAAGAAATAAATTCAATTTACAAAATATTCTAAAAACAACAGGCATTTTCTCCGATATTCAAAAGGTGGAAAAGTCTTTTTTTAAAGCAACCAAAATTTTATTTTTGCTTCTCATCGCGCTTCTTTTTTCAGCAGAAAAAAGCAATGCTTATATGGTTAAATATAAAGAAGATTTTTACAAGCTTTATCACGTTCATTATCAGCAGCAACCAGATGACTGCATAGAAAATATTTACTGGCTGGAAAAAGCAGTTAAAGCAGATTTTTGCAACCCTCTGTACGCATACACAAAAATTGAAAATGAACTTCAATGGGAAAAATACCGTTATCTTTTTCAAATGCACTTGAATTTAAAATTAATCGAACAGCACTTGCGGCTTGGACGAATTTACGATAAAAACGCCGCGTATTTTTACGACGCTCCCTGGAAAGATGAATATCTTCGCAATCTTGAAAAAGCAAAAACTTGTTATGAAGCAGGATACATTTACTGGCAGGAGGCTTCGCTTTGGGCTGAAAAAGCAAACATCGGGAAATTCAAATTCTTATTTTTGACAGGAATTCAAAACTGGGAAGATGAACGTGAACGGATAAATTCAGGCTCTTTAGATTACAAAAAAACTTTAGACCGGGAACTAAAAAGACTTAACAAAGTTATAGACGATTTAAAATCAATGGAAACGAAAAGATACTAACTTTTTAAATACCAATTCACTATCCATTTTAAATCTGATATACTTTGAAAAATGTCCTTAAACTGCAATGAAATAAATTTAATATTGAGCGAACTCAACATTGAAGGTTCCTTTATACAAGAAATAATCCAACCGGGCTACGATACGGTTTCATTTAAAATTGTCGGAAAAACAGAACCCGTAAATATTGTAATTTGCACATCACCGCAATCATGCAGAATAAACAAAACGAATTCAAAATCTCCAAAAAATGAAAAGCCTTTAAGATTCAATGAGTTTTTAAAATCACGCGTTCAAGGAATGAGAATCAACTCATGCAAGCAGCTAGGACTTGATAGAATTGTAAAATTCGATGTTTCAACATGGAAAGACAGGCTTTTTATCTATGCCCGGCTTTGGTCAAATGCGGCAAATATTATCGTAACAGATGAAAATGGAAAAATTCTTGACTGCTTGTACCGCCGGCCGGCAAAAGGCGAAATCACTGGTGGAGTTTTTGTTCCGCAAGAAAAAATTCCAACTGAAGAAGAAAAAAAACTTTCACTTCTAAAATTTCCTATAAGAACATTCGACGATAATGATTTTTTCAAAGGAAAAGAAGAACTTTCATTCAATGAAAAAATCAATTTATATTACACAGAATGCGCCGGAAAACTTTCAAGAGAAAGCCTCTTAGCTCAAGCTGAAAAATGGTACAATGTAAAACGAAGCAAAATGGAAAGCGCACTTCAGCATCTTATAGAAAAAAAATCAGAATTTGAAAACGCAGGAAAACTAAAACACACTGGGGACTTAATTCTTTCATTCGCAAGCCAAATCAAAGGCTCTTACTTAGATTGTACAGACTACAATACAGGCGAACAAATTCACATAAGGCTGAACGAAAAACTGAACCCACAGGAAAACGCCGCATCTTATTATGAGCAATATAAGAAAGCTGTGTCCGGAATAGAATCTCTTGAGCATGACATTGAGCTTGAAAAAAAAGCAATAGCTTCGCTAGACGAAGAATACAATCGGATAATTTCAGAAAAAAACACTTTAAAAATCGAACAGATTCTTCGGCATGATACAAAACCAAAACAGCAGATTCAAAAAAAACATCCTGGGCTTCATTACGAAATTGATGGGTGGATTATAATCGTTGGAAGAAACTCTTCTGAAAATGACGAGCTTTTAAGACATATTGTAAAAGGCCATGATATGTGGCTGCATACAAGAGATTATGCCGGCGGATATGTTTTTATAAAAGCACAAAAAAATAAAACCATTCCTCTTGAAATTCTTCTTTATGCAGGAAACCTTGCAGTCTACCATTCAAAAGCAAGAAAAAATAAACAGGCAGATTTATATTATACGCAGGTAAAATTTTTGCGTCGGGCAAAAAACGGTCCAAAAGGCCTTGTGCTTCCAACTCAGGAAAAAAACTTGTTTATAAAAATCGATGATGAAAAATTAAAACGCCTTGATGAAATTGAAAAGGCAAGCTCAATTCTATAGAATAGAAAACCGAGGAATCAAATGACAATATCTAAAATTCTTAAACAAAAAAAGACACTTCTATCATTTGAAGTTTTTCCGCCAAAGCAGCAGGCGAATTTTGAAAATACAGTCAACGCGGCAAAAGAGCTTTGTAATCTGAATCCTGATTTTATAAGCGTAACTTACGGAGCCGGAGGAACAACCAGAGAAAACACAGTTGAAATAGCCTCCAAGATTTTATCATTTGGAACACCAGCACTTGCACACCTTACTTGCGTTGGAAATACAATTGATGAAGCTAAAAATATAATTTCTCAAATGAAGAAAAATAAAATTGAAAATGTCCTTGCATTGCGCGGAGACATTCCGCAAGGAATACCAAATCCACTGAGCAATGAACTTGACCACGCAAATGTTCTTGCAAAGATTTTAAAGGATGAAGGCTTTTGCGTTGGAGGAGCTTGCTATCCAGAAGGACACCCGGAAAGCCATAATAGGCAAGAAGATATAGACAACCTAAAATATAAAATAGATGCTGGTGTTGACTTTCTTACAACACAAATGTTTTTTGACAACAATATGCTCTACAGCTATCTCTATCAAATCCAGTCAAAAGGAATTCATGTTCCGGTTTTAGCAGGAATTATGCCAATTACAAACAGCAATCAAGTTTCAAAAATGGTAAAACTTTCATCTGCATATATTCCGGCCAAACTCCTTTCAATTTGCGACCGCTTTTCTGAAAATCCAGAAGCAATGCGTCAGGCAGGAATCGCTTATGCAACAGACCAGATTATAGACCTTATTTCAAACGGAGTAAGAGGCATTCATATTTACACAATGAACAAGCCTTCTGTAGCCCAAGAAATTTACAAAAATGTTGATAAAATTATTTCTGCAATTAACAGCTAGCGAAAGGAGATTGTCTTGAGCGAATTTAAAAATTTTCTATTTAATAAAATACAAAAACATGAGCCTGTTTTCTTTGACGGCGGAATGGGAACAATGATTCAAAAAATTTCAGGTCTTTCCTATTCTATTCCAGAAGATCTGAATTTTTACAATCCAGAAGCAATAAAAGATATTCACAAAAAATATATACTTGCAGGAAGCAACATTTGCACCACAAACACATTCGGCGCAAATCCTATCAAGCTTGAAAACGCATCTCATTCAGCACAAGAATTTATTGAAAAAGGAATCACTCTAGTAAAAGGAGCAATCGCTGAATGCAAAAAACAAAACGAAAACATAATCTGCTTTACCGCATGGGATTCAGGTCAGATTGGAAAACTGCTTGAGCCAAACGGTCCTCTTACATTTGACGAAGCATATAATTCATACAAGGCAGCTGCAATTGCCGCAGAAAAATCAGGCGCGGATCTTGCAATAATCGAAACAATGAGCGACCTTTATGAAGTAAAAGCCGCAGTTCTTGCAATCAAAGAAAATACAAATCTTCCCGTCATAACAACAATGACGTTCCAGCCTAATTGTAGAACATTGACAGGTGCAGATGTTCTTACTTGCGTAACTTATCTTGAATCTCTGCACGTTGATGTTCTTGGTTTTAATTGCGGCGGAAGCCTTGAAGAAGACATTGAACTTGCAAATCAATTCTGCAAATATTCACACATTCCAATTCTTTCCCAGCCAAACGCAGGACTTCCAGAAGTTATAAACGGAAAAGATGTATTCAAGGTAACTCCAGAAGAATTTACAAATGCACAGGAAAAAATACTTGAGTCTGGAGTTTCAATTTTCGGAGGCTGCTGCGGAACAACTCCAGATCATATAAAAACAATGGCAGAAAAACTTTCAGAAAAAAAACTGAAGGCAAGAAAAGAAAAGTTCCAGTCATTTATATGTTCCTACAACAAAACTGTTCAGGCAGGAGGGGCAGCAGGACCTGTAATTATCGGCGAGCGCATAAATCCAACTGGAAAAAAGAAATGCAAGGAAGCTCTCCAAAATAACGATATGCAGTTCATAATTGACGAAGCAGACAGCCAGATAAATTCAGGCGCACATATTCTTGATGTAAACGTCGGACTTCCTGGAATAAATGAAAAAGAAATGATGCTTCAAGCGGTGAAGTCAGTGCAAAAAATTTTCAACACTCCGTTGCAACTTGACTCAAGCGAAAGCGATGTTTTGGAATATGCATTGAGGTATTACAACGGAAAAGCCCTTGTAAACAGCGTAAATGGAAAGCAAGAAGTCATGGACAAAGTTTTTCCGCTAATAAAACATTACGGCGGAGCTGTTGTCGCGCTTTGCATAGATGAAGACGGAATTTCCCAAACTGCGGAAGAAAGGGTAAAAGTCGCTGAAAAAATAATTCAGGAAGCCGCAAAATACGGAATACCTATAAGAGATATTTTTATTGACACGCTCACACTGACTGTAAGTTCTGAACAAAAAACATCACTTGAAACTGTAAAAGCAATCAGAATCTTAAAAGAAAAATTCGGAAAAGAAGGAATTCAGTTTGTGCTTGGAGTTTCTAATATTTCATTTGGACTTCCAAGAAGAGACATTATAAACTCAAGATTTTTTATGCTTGCACTTGAAGCAGGACTTAGCGCGGCAATCATAAACCCGGCAAGTATTCCGATGATGGACACCTACAGAGCTTACAGAGCACTTGGCTGCTTTGACGAAAACTGCCTTGACTACATTCAGACTTACACAGGAACTCTTGATCCTACAACTGAAAAAGCCCGGCAAAAAATTCTTTCGGATGCAGTTAATGACGGAACAATTTCCATTCAGATAAACGGAACGCCCATCGCATCTCCTAAAAAAGAAACTGAAAAAAAAAAACACTTTAACTGAAACTATAGGCGCAGAAAAAAACGCGGAAGAAAAGGAGCTTATACAGATAATTGAAAAAGGCTTCAAGGATAAGGCGGCAGACGCAACAGCCAGACTTCTTGAAAAAAACGCACCTGTAAAAATAATCGATAACTGCATAGTTCCAGCTCTTGACAACGTAGGAAAAGACTTTGAAACTGGAAAGAAATTTCTTCCACAGCTTTTGCTTAGTGCAGAAACCGTAGGCAATTCATTCCTTAAAATAAAAGAAACTCTTGCAGCTTCAGGAAAAGAGCAGGAAGAAAAAGGAACCATAGCAATTGCAACTGTCTTTGGCGACATTCATGATATCGGAAAAAACATCGTCAAGGCAATGCTTGAAAACTATGGATATAAAGTAATCGATCTAGGAAAAAATGTTCCGGCAGAAACAGTTGTAAAAACAGTTATAGAAAACAAAATCCAGCTTGTGGGCTTAAGCGCGCTAATGACTACAACGGTCGCTAATATGGAAGAGACAATAAACCAGCTTCATAAAGCGTTAAAAGAAAATAATCTGGAATGTAAAATTGTAGTAGGCGGCGCAGTTTTAACACCAGACTATGCAAAAAAAATCGGAGCTGACTTCTATGCAAAGGACGCAATGGAAACAGTATCAGCAGCAAAGGAAGTTTTTGGAAAATGAAAGAAGAAAACCTAAAATACAAGTTCAAAATTAAGAATGCAAAAAAGCCATCTCAAAAGAAAATCAAAAAGACTCTAGGAAGAACCTTAAAAAGCTTTAATGTTCTATATGCCTACGCAATGTTCATTTTTCACTGGACTGGTCTTAAATATTTTGCAGTTTTTATTTTAAATGTAATACAAAAATTCTTTATAGTTCAGTATCTTGAAAAATTCCACATAATACACATTCCAGTAAAAAGAGTAGACCACAAGCTGGATTCAAAAATTCCATTCAAGCCGGAATTCGCACAATGCTATCTTGACTTTGTAAACTATTGGATTCGTCCTATGTGCATGACAATGAAACGCTACGGAAGCTTTGAAGGAATCAAGCTCAGCGCGGAATATGTCCGGTACATGATTATGCTTTACAAGGAAGCATACAAAATTTATTCGCACTGCCTTACAACAACAGTGCGTCCAAAGCCAACAACAAAAGCGACAAAAGGCATTCAGTTTTGGGATCCGCATTATCTTTGCGTGCCGAGCCTGCACATTGCAATTGTTGTTCTTACAATCGGATTTTATAAAATGCTTTTTGAACGTGAAGAATTTACAGAACCAGAAAAAGATCAATGGAACAGCGAGCTTTACACTCATGGAATAGAAATTGCTGAATCAGTTTTATACATGAAGCAGCATAGTGTAAACTGCATTTCTGCGGCAATATACATGGTAACAAAAACTGCGCCAGAACTTTTAACAGAAGAAATGTCCATTGATTTTATTGACTCGATGTTTAAAGATTCTATTTATGTTGAAAAAACTGACTCAAAAGAAATCACAAGTTACATAAAAAAAATGTACAAAGATTTAATGGAAGAAAGCCGTAACTCCGATGACTGGACATCTCCGCTTAAAGAGTGGCTAAAAAATTATAAAATCCAAGCTCAAAATTAAAACGCAAAAAACTACTTTGCAGAAATTTTCATAAGCTTTAAGCAGCCTTTTATTTCAACGGATTCTCCAGGTTCAAATGCAAAAATATCTTCCGCATTTGCAGGAAGTCCATTTACAGTTCCGCTTCCTTCAATTATAAAACCAAGAACTATATCACGAGGATTTTTTTTGCCGCTAGCATTCTCTATTTTTGAAGAATAAAAATCTTCAACATTGATTTCTTCAAGAGAAAAATACGGGCAAGAAAAAGCTTCAGGGAAAGGCGCAATTTTTCTTACGCTGCTGTCTTTTATGCAGGCAATTCCCTTTTCTACATGACACTCTCTTCCGCGCCCCCAGTCATACAATCTGTAAGTAATATCACTTGACTGCTGAACTTCCAAAAGACGCAAGCCGCCGCAGATTGCATGGACAGTTCCAGCCGGAATATAAATAAAGTCACCAGCCTTGACTTTTTCATAGCGCAAACAATCCTGCAAAGAATTCGCCTCGATAGCTTTTCTAAGCTCGCTTGAGTTATAAACTCCATTCAGTCCGTAAACAAGTTCTGTATCTTCCTTTGCTGAAAGAACATACCAGCATTCAGTTTTTCCGCGGCAGTGCTCATAAAGAGCAGCTTTTTCATCATCAGGGTGAACCTGAACGCTCAAAGTCTTGTCAGCTTGAATAACTTTAACCAAAAGAGGATAATCACCGCCGCACATTTCAAAGAAATCTTTTTGAAATCCATTTTTATGAGTGGAAGCAATCCAGTTTTCATAGCCCCAAATTTTTTCAGACTTTATAGCGTTCAGTTTTTTCATTTAATGCTCCCAAAGCTTTGCAGGATAATATCCACTTTGAATTTTCTTTGCAATTTCTTGCTTTACAATCTCGCGGTCCTCTGGATAAGTCATTCCAAACCACTTTTCAGAAGAAGTAAAGAATTTTATGCTGCCTTCACCGTTCTTTACGATGTCACTAGCAGCAACCGGCAATAAAGCTTCCGCCTTAAGTTCGCCAATTGAAGAAGCCTTAAAATCATCCCAATATTTATGAAAGCGTTCAAAAGCCTTCAAGCTGAATCCAAAGAAATTCATGCTTACCCATTCTTTTCCTGTAAATGGAATTTCCTTGCCGTCAAGTTCACTTATAATACCATCGCCTTTGTAGCTGATTTTTGTATTTTCAACAATTGATTCAAGATAGCCATCTTTTACAGAACAAACTCCACGGCTAACAGAACCGCTTTTGCTCATAGTGTTTCCAAGAACGTAGCCAACCATTGCATGGTCATTAGAATCCGGAGTTATAGATGAAAGATATTTTCCCAAAGTCGCAAATGCTTCCCTGCCGTAATAGTCATCGCTATTTATTACAGCAAACGGAGCGTTTATCTTTTCTTCAGCGCAAAGAACGGCATGAATCGTTCCCCAAGGCTTTGTACGCGCAGAAGATTTTTCCGCCTCGCTAGCAGTCAAAAGAGAATCATGCGTCTGAAAAACATATTCCGCATCAAAGTTACGGGCAACTCTGTCAAAAAGCCGCTCCCTAAAGTCTTTTTCAATGTCAGGACGGATTACAAATACAACTTTTCCAAATCCGCTTTTTTTAGCATCGAAAGTCGCAAAGTCCAAAAGACACTCGCCATGCTGACCTACAGAATCAATCTGCTTAACTCCACCGTAACGGCTTCCCATTCCAGCTGCAAGAACCAACAATACAGGTTTCATTTCACATTCTCCCGTTAATTTAAATTTTTTAGGTTTTATTTCAAGTTTTATATTTTTATGTCATTATCGGACTTGACCCTGCGATGTTTCTGAAAGAAACCCGGCTAATAATCTAAATGCATATATTGCAATCATTTAGAGATTGTCGTATCAAGTACGACAATGACATTTTGTTTTATAAAAAACTATGCAGTAACAGCTTCAAGCGCAATTTTCATCATGTTTGTAAAAGTTACCTGGCGTTCTTCTGCGGAAGTTTCACCACCCAAAAGAATATGGTCGCTAACAGTAAGAACAGCCAAAGCCTTTCTCTTGAATTTCGCAGCAAGAGTGTAAAGTTCCGCGGCTTCCATTTCTACACCCATAACCCCATATTCCGCCCAAAGCTTCCAGTTTTCCGTTGGATCGTAAAACATATCGCTTGAAACACAAAGCCCTACATTCGGTTTTATGCCGATTTTTTCAGCAGCAGAATACGCCTTTGTAAGAAGCTCAAAGTCCGCAACAGGAGCAAAATGAAGTCCGTTGAACCTCATTGTATTCAACCCGGAATCTGAACATGCGCCTTCAGCAAGAATAACATCTCTAAGCGCAATATCTTTTTGAACAGCCCCGCAAGTTCCAACACGCACAGCTTTCTGCACATTATAAAACTGAAAAAGCTCATTTACATAAATAGAAAGCGAAGGCTGCCCCATTCCAGTACCCTGAACAGAAACTCTTTTTCCATTATAGAGCCCTGTAAATCCATACATTCCGCGGACTTCATTATAACACTTGGCATCCTGCAAGAAATTTTCAGCAATAAATTTGGCTCTAAGAGGATCCCCAGGAAGCAAAACTGCCTCTGCAATGTCTCCCTCTTTTGCATTAATATGTGTACTCATACTTAGAATTATATCATAAATTTTTATAAAACGATACAAAAATCATATAATCGGCAGAACAAAGACTTATTCAGACTGATAATTTACAAGAGTTGTAACGTTAAGACCTTCAAGCTTTTTCTTATAATTCAAGAAAGGAAGCCCTATAACACCAAAGACATCCGTTGTCTTAGCTCCGCCCTGCTCTATCAAATTTGCCGCCGCCTTTAAAGTTCCGCCGGTTGCAATAAGATCGTCAACCAAAAGAATATTCTGACCTTTTGAAATGTCGGCAGTGTGGACTTCAATTTCAGCAGAACCATATTCAAGCTCATATTTGCAGGTATATGTTTTTCCGGGAAGCTTTCCTTTTTTACGAATCAAAACAAGAGGAATTCCCATAGCCTGAGCAAAAGGAGCAGCAAATACAAATCCGCGCGACTCAATTCCAGCAACAGCGTCAATATTTTTATCCTTGTAGAGATCCACCATACGCTCAATTGTATAGCGGAATGCTTCTGGATGGCGAAGAACTCCAGTTATATCATAAAACAAAACGCCTTTTTTGGGAAAATCAGGCACGCGGCCAATTACTTTATCAAGAACCTCAAAATCTTTATTCATGTTTACTCCAGATTTTTTATTATAAACTGAATACAGGCAAAATGCAAATGTGAGTTACAGATAGGCTATTGACAAATTGGTGCATAAACTATAGCAACATTATGTCAATAAGCTATAGAGAATAATGCACATAGACTATGTAGCGTTATCTATATAAGCTATTAAGAACATCACTGACAGACTGTATATAGGTTAACTATACAGTCTATGTACAGCATTACAGATAACTTATATATGAATATTGCATATAGACTGACTGTGAGTAATGCGGATAAACTGTCAGCAGATATGTGTATAGACTGTCGACAAATATGCCGACAGTCTATACGTAACACTGTGGACTGTCAGTACCACTATGCCGGTACTGTAAATATGTGATTTTTCCATAATTATATACCCTTAATTTCGAGTTTTATAATTTTATGTCATTACCGGGCTTGACCCGATAATCTATTGAAAATATCCAACAGATTCCTGACCAAGTTTACTACTTAAACATCGCAGTGTCTTAGCATGGGAATAACACTTAAATTACTGTTCTTATCAAAACTCGACATTTGGGCTATTTAACACAAACAATTACAATGATATACTTTAGATATGAGTAAAATCAAAGTTATTTTTTTATCAGTTATGGCGCTGAATATTTCTTCTGCATTTGCCGCAGAGCCAAAACCACAGTACGTGCAGGTGGATTCAGCAATTGTCAGAGTCAAGGCATCCCAGTTTGCGTCCAGCGCAGGAACTTTAAACCTTGGCGACAAAGTCAAAGTTACTTCAAAAGGAAAATCCTGGTCCTGCATTTCATCCGAAGATGGAAAAATTAAAGGCTGGCTTCCAAATTCATCTTTAACAACAAAAAAACTGATTATAAATATCAACGGAAAAACTTCCGCAAATGCAAAAGAACTTGGACTTGCAGGAAAAGGAATGGACAAGGCTTTTGAAAAAGTTTACAGCCAGGCAAATGAAATTTCGTATGCTCAAGTTGATAAAATTGAAACAAATGCCTGTTCAGAAAAAGACGCCATTGCTTTTCTAAAAGAAGGACAACTCAATGCCGGAGGTGAAGAATAATGAAAAAGCTATCAAAAAAAATTCTTTGCGTTTGCATTTTTTCATCAGTTTCTTTAGCCGCATTTTCCGCTGATATTTTTGGCGCATTAAACAAAGTAAACTCCGCTGTTCAAAAAAGCCAGGATGTAAAGAAAACACTTGAGCAAGCCAGCAGCACAGTTGAGTCAATCGACAGAGCCGCAGAGCCTATTACAACGCAGGACTCATATTTTATTGGAAGAACTGTTGCGTCCAATGTTCTTACTGAATACAAGCTTTACACGGCATCTCCAAAAGCAACTGCTTATGTTAATAAAATTTGCAAAGCAATCACAATGAATTCCGACACGCCAAAAATTTACAAGGATTATTGCGTTGCGATTCTTGATTCAGATGAAATCAATGCGTTGTCTACAAGCGGCGGGCACATTTTTATTACAACAGGAATTTTGAAATGCTGCAATTCAGAGGATGAGGTCGCAGCAATTATTGCACATGAAATTGCACATATTCAGCTAAAACATGCAACCACAGCAATCAAGACTGTAAGAACAACAGAAGCAATTTCAAATTCTGCAACAATGGCAAAAAACTACACAAAGCAGTTTTCAAATCTTAATCAAGAGGAAAAACAGTCCGCGGATTTTCTTACCAGTTCCAGCATTTCAATGATGAATATCATTACAGAAACCGGATACACAAAAGGCCAGGAATTCAAAGCTGACGAAAAAGCAGTTTCGCTTATGGCAGACGCAGGCTATGATCCAAACGCCTTGACTGATGTCCTCAAAATGCTCAAAGCAAAAAGCAGCGGAGAAGATTCAGGCTGGGGAAAAACTCATCCAAAGCCAGAGACCAGAATCAACAGTGTGCAAAAGATTCTTAAAAACTTTAATTTCACAGGAATCAGTAGAGATGTCCGCCAGTCAAGATTTGAAAACGCTTTAGCAGGAATAAAATAACCATGAAACAAAAACATAAGCTTTGGACAAGAGCCATAATCATTGCCCTTTCAAGCATTCTGATAACTTTAATCTTTCACTTTTCAAAAGCATTTAACGCTTTTGAAAACAAATCTTATGACCTTCGCATGACAAACGCTGCAAAATACAAGCAGCCTTGCGAAGAAATATGTCTGATTATTGTTGATCAGGAAAGCATTGACTGGGCAAAAGAAAAATACAACTGGTCATGGCCTTGGCCTAGAGAAGCTTATGGAAGAATGGTTGATTTTATTTCAGCTGGAAATCCTAAGGCAATTACATTTGATATTCTTTACACAGAGCCTTCTATATATGGAGAAGAAGATGACATTGCTTTAGGCGCGGCAGAGGCAAAAAGTAAAAAAGTTATCCAGACATTTTTTTATTCCGCAGAAGATTACGGAAAAACTTTAATGCCTGTAAAGCCAATCAATGACAATGCGGCTCTTCTAGGAAACATTACAAGCGCAAAAGACAGCGACGATATTATCCGCCGCACTCGCCTTTTTGATACATTTAATGATACTGAATATCCAACACTCGGACTTGCACCTCTTTTCTTAAATGAAGAAGCTCCTGACTTCTCTTCTATTCCTGTAGTAGACAACAACACTGCCCTTTTGCGTTTTACAAAATCCATAGATGATTATTTTCCATACAGCGCAAAAGATATACTTGAAAGCCATGATCTTTGGCTACAAGGAAAGGAAGGTGTTTTGTCTCCAGAGGATTTCAATGACCTTTATATTTTCTGCGCATACTATGCTCCAGGGCTTTTTGACATTTGCTCAACGCCGGTTTCACAAGTTTATCCGGGAGTCGGAATTCATATTACAACTTTGGATAATTACCTTACAGAAAGCTTTATAAAAAAAGTTCCATTTTGCATTTCTCTTTTATGGCTGATTGCATTGGCATTCTTTGCGTCTTTGTTTGCAGTCATAAGTGAAAAAATTTCTCCACGGTTTTCTGCGATTTTTATTTCAGCGGGAATCTTTGCTGGAATCGCGGTTTCAATTTTTGTACCTGTGATTTTGTTTAACAACGGATTTTGGCTTTTAATGATTGCGCCTTTGTTCGCTTTTCTTATTTCAGAAATGGCAAGTGTTGTTGTAAGTTTGTCTGTAGAAGGAAAGCAAAAACGCTTTATCCGTTCTGCGTTCAGCCAATGTCTTTCAAAAGATGTTGTCAATCAAATTATAAATGACTCTTCTTCGTTTACATTGGGAGGAAAAGAATTTGAAATGTCGGCGATTTTTACAGACATTCAGAAATTTTCATCCTTTAGCGAACTGCTCACAGCAAAAGAGCTAGGCTGTCTACTAAACTTTTATCTTACAAAAATGTCTGACATCATAATTGATGAAAAAGGAACTGTTGATAAATACGAAGGAGATGCGATTGTTGCACTTGTCGGCGCGCCAGTTGCAATGCCAGACCATGCAGTTCATGCGTGTGCCGCCGCAATAAAAATGAAAAAAGCAGAACAAGTAATGAATCAAGATATTATATGCTATTCGCAAAATCCTAAGCCTTCATGGATGGAAGAAGCTTTGTATTCTGCATTTAAAACTCTTGTGGCAAACAGCAAGACAATTTTCACTAGAATCGGAATTAATTCAGGTGAAATGATTGCAGGCTATTTTGGTTCGGAAAAGAAAAAGAATTACACAATGATGGGCAACAATGTAAACCTTGCGTCCCGTCTTGAAGGTGTAAACAAGCAGTATCACACAAATGGAATTCTTATTAGCCAAAGCACAAAAGAATTGATTGGAGACAGATTCGTTGTGCGTTCTCTTGACCGTGTTCGGGTTGTAAACATCAACACACCGATTGGACTTTATGAACTTATTGAAGAAAAATCTCTTGCATCTCCAGAACTTCTTGATTATATGCAGAACTGGGAAAGCGCAATGGCTGAATTCAGCAACAAAAATTACACAAAAGCTAAAGAACTATTGTCTTCCCTTGCGAAAAAAAACAGCAATGACAACGTTGCAAAATATTACATTCATCTTCTTGACGACTATTTTCTTAAAGGAACTTTTCCAAAAGAAGCTGACGGTGAAGGAGTTGAATTCAATCCAGACGACGGAGTTTTCAAACTGCTTCAAAAGTAAAGAAACTGAATCAACCTTGCTTTTGAACCCTACACTTTTACTTCTATGCGGCTCATGGAAATGCGTTTTTCTCGGACATTTTCAAGATAAGACTTCAGGGAAGAAGCGTTGTTTTTTTCTATAAATCCTTTTAGCTCATTAAGAGATTTTTCAAAATTTTCAATGTGAAGCAGAAGTTCTTTTTTATTTGCAAGGAAAAGTTCTGTCCACAAAGGAGCATTAATCATGGCGATTCTAGTCAAGTCCTCAAAGCTTCCGCCGCCAAAAGCCGTTATCTTGGAATCTTCCGCACTATCAACAAGCGCGCTCGCAATGACATGGCAAAGCTGGGAAGTAAAAGCAATTTTATGGTCGTGAACAAAAGCATCAGTTTCTACAATCCTGGTAAATCCCATAAGCGAAACAAGCTGCTTAAAGAGTTCCAGATTTTCGATTTTATTCTGTTTTAGCGGCATTAAAATGTAGTTATGATTCTTAAAAATTGAACCACATGAATTTGCATAGCCTTCCTTTTCGCTGCCAGCCATCGGATGCCCCGGAATAAAATCAAATCCACCGGAAAGAATTTCATTCAGGCGAGAAAATATTTCAGACTTGACTCCGCTTATGTCCGTTACGATTGAACCGGGCTTAAAATTATTTTTGTGCTGAATTAAAAATTCCAAAGTCGCATGAGGATAAAGGCACACAAAAACAAAATCACACTGGCAAAGCATAGAGTCAACTTTGCTGATAAGAAAAGTTTCATCCGCAATGTGCTGTTCTCTCGCCAAGGAAAGGGATGCTTCATTTATGTCCGCAGCAAGAATCTTTCCGCTGGCAGAAGAAACTGAAAGCACATTTTCCCTGATTGCCTTTCCAAGAGAGCCGCCCATAAGACCGAATCCAACAATTCCATAAGTCAAGTCTGATAAATTTTTCAATTTGAAATCCTTCTATTGTTGAGCTGCCGGAACTTTTTTTCTTATTAAGAATCCGGCATTTTTTTACATAGTTTTTCCTTCAACAGCCGCATATTTTCCAAGCTTAATCATGAGTTCTTCAAACTGACTAGGTGGAAGCTGCTGGCTTGCATCGCTCCAAGCCTTTTCAGGGCAGCAGTGAACTTCAATTTCAAGTCCGTCAGCACCGGCGGCAACAGCAGACTGGGCAAGAGTTCCTACCATCCATCTGATTCCGCAGGCATGGCTTGGGTCAATCACAACCGGTAAGTGTGAAACTTTATGAAGATAAGGAACTGCGCTTACATCAAGGCAGTTGCGTGTATATCCGTCATAAGTTCTAATTCCACGCTCGCAAAGAATGACATTTTCGTTTCCGTTGGCCATTATATATTCCGCGCTCATCAAAAGCTCGTTGATTGTTCCAGAAAGACCGCGCTTAAGCAGAACCGGCTTATTAAATTTTCCAAGTTCCTTCAGAAGGTCAAAGTTCTGAAAATTTCTTGCTCCAACTTGAATCAAGTCAACATTTTCAAAATTCTTAAGTTCGCTGATTGCCATAAGCTCCGTGCAGATTGGAAGCCCTGTTTCTTTCTTTGCTTTTTCAAGAAGCTTTATACCTTCCTTTCCAAGCCCTTGAAAACTATAAGGTGAAGTCCTTGGCTTGTATGCGCCGCCACGTAAAATTCTTGCTCCGGCTTTTTTTACAGCAAATGCCGCATTCATAATCTGGTCTTCAGTTTCAACAGCGCAAGGACCTGCGATTACAGGAACAGTTTTTCCGTCTCCAATTTTACATTCAATAACGCCGCTCTGCCCTGTTCCAATGCAGACAACTGTATTTTTCGGATGGAATGAACGGCTTGCCATTTTATACGGTACGCTGACACGCTCCGCAGTTTCAACTATATCATTTGCAAGGAAATCCTCTGGAACAAGTTTTGAAGTATCGCCTAGAAGACCAATAATAGTCTTGTCTACTCCAGTCGAAATATGAACGCCAAAACCTTTCTGCTTAACCTCTTCAACAAATTCATTGATTGCCGGCTCTGTCGCGCCTTTCTTTAAAATCACTATCATACAAAAACCTCCGAAATTTAAACCGTCTGGCAAAAAAAAGAGCCTTCCACTGCGGAAGGCTCCATTATTTTACCAGTTATACGGCAAACACAATGCTCGCTATTATCTAGCGAAACTTCCGCAAGGCACGAGAAAACCAATAAAAGCTAAAGTAAAGGTAAGCCAACGATGAGATATTGATAATTACTGCCCAATGGGTTGTGTTTTTCATAGTAAAAAATATACCATGCAAAACTGATACTGTCAACAAAAACATTTTTGTATTTGCTACATTGTATAGCCAGGCTTTACAAAAATATTTTTATTATCCGGGTCTACAATCTTGTTAAAAACACGCTCTTTCCATTCGTCCTGCGGAATATCTTCTACAGAAACAGAAAAATGCTCGATTCCCCTGCCAAGCTCCTCGCTCGCTACTTTTGCAAGTTTTTCTGCAAGATTTTTCTTGATTTCGTCATTTCTTCCGGGAAACATTTGAACTGTAATATGCGGCATCTTAAACCTCCAGTGCCTGAGTTAAATCAGCAATTATATCATTTACATTTTCAACACCAACAGAAAGTCTTACCATGTCCGGCAAAACACCTGCAGCCTTTAGCTCTTCATCGGACATCTGCCTGTGTGTAGAACTTGCAGGGTGAAGAACACAAGTCCTGCTGTCCGCAACGTGCGTTGCAATCATTGCAAGCTTAAGGTTCGACATGAATTTTTCAGCAACCTGTCTTCCGCCTTTCACTCCAAAAGAAATAACTCCGCAAGTTCCGTTCGGCATATATTTTTTTGCAAGCTCGTAATATTTGTTTCCTTTTAATCCGGGATAGTTCACCCAGGAAACATTTTTATGCGACTGAAGAAATTCAGCAATTTTCAAGGCATTTTCGCAGTGACGGGCAACACGAAGCGGCAGTGATTCAAGTCCAAGATTTAAAAAGTAAGCATTCATCGGGGACTGAACAGAGCCAAAGTCTCTCATAAGCTGAACAGTTGCTTTTGTAATAAACGCGCCTTCCTTTCCAAATTTTTTTGCGTAAACCACGCCGTGATAGCTTTCATCCGGGGTGCAAAGGCCCGGAAATTTCTGGGCGTTTGCAAGCCAATCAAATTTTCCAGAATCAACAATCGCGCCACCAACAGTCGCATCGTGTCCATCCATATATTTTGTTGTGGAATGAGTTACAATGTCTGCGCCCCATTCAAACGGACGGCAATTCACGGGTGTTGCAAAAGTATTGTCTACAATAAGTGGAACTCCATGGCTGTGCGCCGCTTTTGCAAAACGCTCAATGTCAAAAACAATCAAAGCCGGATTCGCAATCGTTTCGCCAAAAACAGCTTTTGTGTTCGGTTTAAAAGCCGCATTAAGTTCCTCCTCTGAACATTCTGGATCTACAAAAGTAAAATCAATTCCCATCTTGCGCATTGTAACATTGAACAAGTTGAAAGTTCCTCCATAAATTGTAGAAGAAACAACAACATGATCGCCTGCGCTTGCAATATTGAAAACCGCAAAAAAGTTTGCCGCCTGGCCGGAAGAAGTGAGCATAGCGGCAGTTCCACCTTCAAGAGCAGCAATTTTCGCAGCCACATAATCATTTGTAGGATTCTGGAGTCTGCTGTAAAAATAGCCGGAATCTTCAAGGTCAAAAAGTTTTCCCATTGCTTCGCTTGTGTCATACTTAAAAGTTGTACTTTGAACAATAGGAATCATTCTAGGCTCGCCGTTTTTTGGCTCATAGCCTGAGTGAATGCATTTCGTCTCAATTCCGTTTTGAAAATCTTTCATTCTTTATACACCTCAATATTTTTGTACTTAAAACTTAATTTACAATTTCAAATTCAACTTGCAGTTCTGTAAGTTCAATTTTCTTTACTTTTATTTTCACCACGTCATTAAGCTCTGTTTTTTCAGGGCAAGGCATAAAGGTTTCTATTGCAAGAGAAGGAATTGAAAAAAGAGGAAGCTTCATTCCCTTGTCAACGCAGACAGCCTCACCTGTCCAGCCGGGATTTTGCAAAAGATAAACAAGAGTCCAGTGCATATTGCTTTTGCGTTCAGCCTTGTGAGCCGCCTGAGCCCCGGCATCTCCTTCTGAAATACGCATAAGCATAGTGTCCTTGTCCAAAAGCTCCCTTTTATCCAAAAATGCTCGCAGCTGAATATGAGCAATCAAGTCTCCGTAGCGGCGCAAAGGGCTTGTAACCTGACTGTACATATTAAGCCCCAAAGCGCAATGCATTCCAGGAGTTACACCGACAGATCTTTTTCTCATGCATCTTCTAAGCCTGAACTGACCTGCAAGACCTTCCGGAACATCATCTGGAATTACAGGAGCTTCCTGGCTTACAAACGGAAAAGGAATCTGATTTTTGAATGCGAATTTTGCAGCCCCTTCTCCGGCCAAAAGCATCATCTCACGGATCATTTCTGAGCTTTTAGGATGAACAAGAGGCTCGATTGAAACTTTTTTTGTTTCAGGTTCAACGGAAATATGAACTTCCGGCATTGAAATCTGAACAGCCCCGGACTTTTTGCGGCGTTCCACATTTTTCCATGCGATAGAAAAAAGAGGCTTTAGCTCTTCACTTTCCATAAGATCATCAGCCTGCTCATAAGAAAGGCGCTTTACTTTTACAAGTGTCTTAAAAACGGAACAATCTTCAATCGCGCCGTTTTCATCAAGAAGAATTCTAAAAGACAAGGCACGGCTTTTTTCCTTTAGTCCAAGCGCATAATCTTCAAGACAACTTTCACAAAGCATTCTGGCAGCACCTTCTGGAATATAAAGAGTTGCACCTCTTGCACGCGCATTTTTATCAATAGGAGAATCTGGCTGAACCGTAGATGCCGGATCTGCAATATGAATCCAAAGATATTTTCCGTCAAAGGCAACAGCATCGTCCGGATCAGTTGACCAGGCATTGTCAATTGCATAAGAAATACAGTCAAGCTCAAGCCGCTCTTCTTCCGGCGGAGAATCAAGGGAATCTGACGCAGATTTTGTGGAAAGTCCCCAGCGCAAAGGATACGGATTGCGTGTAATGTCCCAAAGTCCTGTATCAAGCAAAAGTTTATGCGCACGTTCTGGAGTTTCCTTTAAGCCGGCATCATGCATTGTACGGCTTTTGTCTGTTTTTCCAAGCGCAAGAGCTTCCACATCGCCCATAAAAACAGAATCTTCCGGCAAAAGCTTTCCAGTTTTTAATCGCTGAATAAATTCAGACCGCAGTTCGGCTTCTTTTTCCTTTTCACCGGCTTTTTTTACAAGGGAGTCAATTTCTTGCTGAGGGCGGACAGTAAACGCAATTTTTCCGTCCAGCTGATCCTTTAAAACCTGGCTAAAATAAACAGTATTTTTTAAGGCGCAGTAAAGTCCCCAAGCCTCATCAGGTTTTACTTCGCCTCTAAAAAGTGAAACCAATTCATTAAAAGGATAACTTTCACCAGGAGATTCGCCTGACAAAAGTTCATAGCAGTCTTTTATCTGAAGAAAAATCTCATTTGCCTGCTCAAGATTGTAAATATCAGAGGCTGAAGGACATTTTTCCACAGCGAATTTCAAAACAGATTCAAGAGAAGAAACCGGACCTTCATTCAGCAAAAGAATATCCTTTGCGCGGACATTCTGAGTTTCATAAACAGCTGGTTTTGTGGCAGTGGCGGGAACAGACTGAAATTTTATAGAAAACTTATTATTTTCACCAACAGAAAGAACAACAGCAGCAGTATTTTTATATATAACAAGTGAATTAGGTTTTATCATTCTGAAAGTTTACAATAAAAAAAAAGCAATTACAATAAAGATTGTTATGGCTGATTCTATAATGACATAAAAAAACACCGCCAGAATTGCTCTAGCGGTGTCCAAGGCTACAAGTTTTCAAGCCATATTATACAAGCTTAAAGAACATGACTTATTTTCTGATTTCAGAACCAATTGCTACTTTATAGCCAACTTCGCCTGTAATAGCATTCTTGAGCCATGGAGCAGAAATTTTGTCTGCTTCACAGATGTTGATTTCCTTGCTCTGATCTTCCGGATTCTTAGCAAAGAATTTGCATCTTTCCATTGCTGGCTTAAAGTTTACAGTTTCGCCAATCTTGAAGTCTCCCTTAGAAGAAGCCTGTACACGGGCAACAATGCTCTGTGTCTTTGTAGAAAGGAAGAGGTGTGTTTCTGCACCAAGAGGCTCCTTGTTAGAAACTTTCATCTGCATATTGTTTTCTGCAGCTGGAGCTTCTGAATAAACAAGGTCTTCCGGGCGTACACCGAAGTAAACTTCTTTGCCTACATAGTCTTTAAGAGAAGCCTGCTGTTCTGCTGTAGGAACAACTGTGAATGTGCCTTCATCAGCAACAATCTTGTCGCCTTCTTTCTTGATTGTAACAGAAAGGAAGTTCATTGGAGGAGTTCCAATAAATCCTGCAACAAATTTATTGATTGGGTGATTGTACAAATAGAGAGGCTCACCAATCTGCTGTACGTGACCGTCTTTCATAACAACGATTTTTGTACCCATTGTCATAGCTTCAATCTGGTCGTGAGTAACATAAATCATTGTAGCATTAAGTCTCTGGTGCAAACCTGCAATTTCTCCACGCATTGTAACACGGAGCTTTGCATCAAGGTTAGAAAGAGGCTCGTCAAACAAGAATACTTTAGGGTTGCGGACAATTGCGCGTCCTACTGCAACACGCTGTCTCTGTCCACCAGAAAGAGCCTTTGGCTTGCGGTCCAAGTACTGTGTAAGACCAAGAATATTAGCAGCTTCATCAACACGGCGTTTAATTTCACCTTTATCCATTTTGCGGATCTTAAGTCCGAATGCCATGTTGTCATATACTGTCATATGAGGATAAAGAGCATAGTTCTGGAAAACCATCGCAATGTTTCTGTCTTTTGGCGGAACATCATTCATAAGCTCGCCATCAATAAGAAGCTCGCCTTCAGAAATTTCTTCCAAACCTGCAATCATGCGGAGAGTTGTTGATTTTCCACATCCAGAAGGTCCTACGAATACACAGAAGTCGCGGTCCTCAATAACAATGTTGGCGTTTTCTACAGCCTGAACATTTCCATCGTAAATCTTACCGATTCCTTTTAATTCTACCTTTGCCAATTTTGGCCTCCTAAGGGTTTATGTTATGCAACAATTATAAATTCAAAAAGTATAGAAGTCAAACAAATTCTTTAAAGAAATTCAGTTTTTTTTTCAGCCGACAGAGCCGTTTTTGTAAACTTTGGCTTCAACAAACTTTCCGTCTGCGCCAATCTTCTTTCCGTCGATTTCAACAAACCCATCTTTTGTATAAAGTTTGAACGAAAAGAATTTATCCGGCTTTACATAGCAATATTTTTCAGCTGGAGCTTCTAATCCTTCAGGCTCAAGAATAGTTCCCGGTTCAAATTGAGGCGCAAAAAGAACTTCGCAAGTTTCCCGGTCTGTAACATTCGGATCAGAGGCCGCAAGCAGCATTCCGTTGCTTCTGACTCCGCGGAAATTTGCAGGCTTTAAATTATGAACGATGACGATTGTTTTGCCCAAAAGCTCTTCAGGCTTATAAAAAGGCACAATGGAACTTACAATCTGCCTAGGCTCTTCATCTCCGTCGTTCAATGTGAGTATATATAGAAGACTTCCGCCCGGATGCTGCTCCACTTTTTCTATGCGCGCCGCCTTTAAAATAACACGGTTTCTGAACTGTTCCGCTTCTGAAACTGCTTTTTCTTCGTTTTCTTCCATAAATATAACCTCGCTTTATGTTTTTTTTCATACAAAATATAGAGCAAATTCAAAAGATTTTCAAAGCCCGGCAATAGCAGAAAAATATAAAGATCAGCATTCACATAAAAATTTCATTTGAGAAAATTTTTGATAAAAAAAAAGATTTTTAAGTTGAAATAAAAAAAAATCTAATATATAACCTATAGTAAATTGGAGCTGAATATGTCTTTAATGAAAAAAACTTTTTTGTTTTCGTCTGTATTTTTTATTTTAATCTGTTTCATTTCAATTTTTACTTACGGCATTGCAAAACGCAAGATCGGGCGGAAGAATCTTTCGCAGGGAATCCGAACGGAGCTTACCACTGACCAGCTCATGCTTGAGTCTTCGGTGAATAAGGACATCACTCTTGCGCTTCAAATGGCCCGTTCGCCTGTAATTTCAAATTATTTCCGCAATGCGACCGACAAGAAACTTCAGAAGCCTGCATTTGACGAGATGGCGGCATACGGAAAGGCTTTTTCTTCCGGAATAAATTTCTGGATAAACGACACGGATCACTTTTTCTACTTCGGGGACAAATATTCATACACGCTTGATCCGAACAAACCAGAAAGCTACTGGTATAACATGACGCTCTACAAAACCGAATCGTATAACTTCAACATAAACTATAATCCAGACGTGAACGAAACCTGCCTTTGGGTAAACGCTCCTGTTTTTTCCGCGGACAAAAAGCCTGTAGGAGTTGTCGGAACTGGAATTATTTTGGACTCTTTTCTTGATTCTGTTTACAAGACTGTGAGCGGCGGCGGAAACGGTCAGCTTTTCTTCTTCAACAGCCTCGGAGAAATTACAGGAGCAGCAGACAAGTCTCTTGTAAGCAAAAAAGCGCTGGTAAAAGATCAGCTTGGCGGACTTTACGAGAAAATCGAAGGGGCGCTTGAAGACTACAAGGACGGACAGGTTTACACATTTAGCCTTGGAGATGCGGAATACGGTCTTTGCTACGTTAAAATTCTTGACTGGTATCTTGTGCGCCGCATAGACATCGCCTCAGGAATGGCAACCGAAAGTTCTCTTCTTGTAATGCTTGCGATGTTCATAATCGGAATGCTCGTCGTCTCCTGCCTGTACACGCTTTTCATATCGCTGATTCTAAAGCCGCTTTTAAAGCTTCGGGAATCCATGAACAAAATCGCGGATGGAGACTTCACCGAAAAATTCAGCTACAAGAAGAACGATGAAATCGGAAGCCTTGCAGGAAGCCTCTCACACATCACGGCGACCGTAAATTCTCTCATAAACGGAATCACGGAAAAGGCGGACTACGTTCACGACACGAACAACCTTCAGCAAAAAAATTTCGACTCGGGAAAGGAAAAGTCCGCGGCAATTGTCCACGAGCTTGAAGGAATGAAAAATTCGGTTTCGGAACAACAGGGAATGATTCAGAGCGCATCCGACAAAATCGAAAAGACAACGGAAAGACTCAAAGGCTTCGGAAGCATAATCAAGACGCAGATTTCTGATATCGAGGAATCCGGCGAGCAGATAAAGCAGCTTTTGGATTCGGTCGAGTCGGTTGACAAAATCAGGAAGTTCACGGTTGAGAACATGGGGCTTCTTTCTTCCGCATCAGAAAAGGGAAATACGCACATCAAGCAGGTTTCGGAAACGATTCAGCAGATTTCAAACGACACAAAAAAACTTCTTGAAACAAACAAGATAATTTCTTCAATTTCAGACCAGACAAATCTTCTTGCAATGAATGCGGCGATTGAAGCGGCTCATGCGGGAAAAGCTGGTGACGGATTCGCGGTTGTCGCGCAGGAAATCAAAAAGCTCTCTGAAAAAACTCATGCGCAGTCGGAGAACGTTGCGAAAGTTATCGGCGGAATCATCGACTCTGTTCAGCGTGTTGTGGAAGTTTCCGAAGTTACAAGCCAGATTTTCTCGGACATTGTGAAGCAGGTTTCCGCGGTTGACTCTGACTTCAAGGAAATGTCGGGCATAATAGAAAACGAGAACTCACTGAATATTTCGGTTGCGGAAAAGCTCAAGGCTCTGTCCTCTGGCTCAGCTTCGGTTTCCAGCGGATTTTCAGACATGGAAAAGGACACTTTGAATATCGCCTCTGCAATGGAAAAAGTTACAAGACGCACAATAGAACTTGTAGCAAGTGTTGATGCAAGTTCTGAAAGCGCGCTTGCCATAAACACGCAGCTCAAAGAGGTTTCAAATCTTGCGAACAAATCCGTGGAGCAAATTCAGACACTTGCAGATTCGCTTGAAATATATAAAATAGAAAAATAAGTGCAAGATAAACTGGATGAAATAGCGTCAGTTTTATCTACATTGACTTTTTTATGGAGCAAAATAAAAATGAAAAAAATCAAAATTTTTACAGCAGTTATGTCATTTGCAATGCTGGCTTTTTTGGGTTGCAAATCAAAGGACACAAAACAAATTGAAGGCGACTGGAATCTTGTTCAATACAAAATTAACGAAAAGCAAGTGGAATTTTCATGCGCCACAATTTCCCTTTTGCAAGATGAAAACTTGAACATTAAAGTATCTGGTTTTTCAGGCGTAAATTCTTTCTCTGGACTTTACAAGGCAAATGGAAAAAAACTTATCGCAGAGCCGGGATTTATTTCCACAAAAATGATGGGAAGCAAAGAAGACATGGAATTTGAAAGGCTCTTTTTAAATTCCGCAGTTGGAGCTGACAGCTGGAAAACAAAAAAACAGAACGGAAAAATTCTTTTGTGCATTTATAATTCAACGGAAAATTCCGAGCTTATTTTTGCAAAAGCTTCTATAAAAGACGCAACTTGGACATTAACCGCAATTCTAAAGAACAACGGAGTTCAAAGCATAGACGCAGACCAAACAGAACTTCCTACACTCACCTTTAATGAAGAAAATACAGCTTCTGGTTTTTCAGGCGTAAACTATTACACAATGGACTACAATCTTTATGAGGCGGCAAAAAAACTTTCGTTCAAGCCAGGAGCTTCAACCCTGATGGATTCTGGAAGCAAGGAAGCGCAGGAACTTGAGCAGCAGTTTTATATCTACTTAGATCAGACTGCAACTTATTCGCTTTTTGGAAACACACTTACGCTCCGCTCAAAAGACGGAAAAACTCTTTTGGAATTCACAAAGTAATTTTTCAGACAACCATATTTCATTCCTGTGAAATTCAAATGAATGGCACAGGAATGGCTTTAAGCAAAAATCGTTTTCAAAAATTTCAATAGGGTTTGCTTCCATTTATAAAATGCAGTAAACTGTAGGAATGAATATTTCACCAATAGATAATTTTGAACTTTTATTTCCTGACAATTCAGGCTTTGATAAAACTGATATTCTTTTTTACAGTGGAAAAAATGACTTATGCAGCCTTTACCTTTCCGTGGAAAATAAACGCAACAGACTTTTCGTTACCGACACAAACATCGCTCCTTTATGCACAGATTTTATTTCACATTTTACAGATGAAAATGCAGACAACATAAAAGCTCCTTCTATTTTCAAGAAAGGAAACGACACGCTTTGCATTCTCGGCGCAGGAGAAAAATACAAGACAATAGAAAATGTCCTTGAAATTGTGAGAGCGGCTTTAAACTCGAACTTCAACAGGAACTGTCTTTTTGTTGCAATCGGAGGCGGAGTTTTAAGCGACATGACAGGATTTGCTGCTTCGATGTTTAAACGCGGAGTTGACGTTGAGTTTGTTCCGACAACTTTGCTTTCTGATGTCGATGCTTCGATTGGCGGAAAAACTGGATGTGACTTTGACAGCTACAAAAACATGATCGGAGCTTTTTATCCTGCAAAAAAAATTCATATATGGAATTCATTCATACAAAGCCTTCCGCAGAATGAATTTATTTCAGGACTTGGCGAAGTTGTAAAAACAGCTTTTCTTTTTTCTCCAGAATTGACAGAAATTTTAAAGACACAAAAAGAAAAGGTTATGAGCCGCAACGAAGAAGTTCTGCAAAAAATAATTACAATATGCGCAAAGGCAAAAGCAAAAACAGTGCATGAAGATTTTAAAGAAAAAGGAATCCGCGCGTATTTAAATTACGGACATACTTTTGGACACGCGCTTGAAACTGTAGCAGGACTTGGAAAAATAAGCCACGGAGAAGCAGTTGCCTGGGGAATTGGAAGAGCACTGGGACTTTCCTTAGACAAAAATCTTTGCTCTGCTGAATTTGCAAATGAATGCAAGTCAATTCTTTTTGACTACGGGTTCTGCACGGATCCGCTTCCACAGATTATAAAAGACATTCCAAATGCAACACTTGCTTTAGTTTCTGCAATGCACAAAGACAAAAAAAATTCTGGAAGCTGCGTAAAAGTCATTCTGCAAAAAACCGGACAATCCACATTTATAACAGAAGTTCAGGACAACGAAATTATTGAGGTTTTAAAATGATTTCAGCAAAGCATTATTTTGACTGGGCTGCAACCGCTCCAAATGATGAAGAAATTTTAACTAAAGCTCTAAAACATTCTATTGAGCATTGGGGAAATCCTTCGAGCATTCACAAAGCTGGAACCGATGCAAAAAAAGCATTGGAAACCGCAAGAAAAAGAGCAGCACAAGCTTTAGGTGTAAATGCAGAAAACATTTTCTTTACTTCTGGAGGAACAGAAGGAGATCACATTGCGATTCTTTCTGTCTTAAATCGACCGCAAAAAGGAAGCGTTGTATTAAGTTCCATTGAGCATCCGGCCCTGCGTGAAATGACAAAGTCAATGCAAAACTGCGGCTGGAAAGTTATAAATGTAAATCCAGATAAAAATGGAATTGTCTGCGCACAAAGCATTTCGAATGCGCTTCAGGAAGACACGGCATTTGTTTCAGTAATGGCGGTAAATAATGAAACCGGCGCAATTCAGCCTATTTATGAAATCGCAAAAATTATTGAAGAAAAAACAAAAGGAAAACGAAAACCATTTTTTCATGTTGACTGTGTTCAAGCCGCAGGAAAAATTCCACTGAATTTAAAAGCAAGCGGAATTGATTCGGCTTCATTCAGCGCACATAAAATCGGCGGACCAAGAGGAGTCGGAATTCTTTATCTTGCAAAAGAACTGAATTCATTTTTAAAAGGTGGAGGACAGGAAAAAACAGTAAGAAGCGGAACTGAAAATCTTTTTGGCGCAGAAGCATTTTCACTTTGCCTTGAAAAATATTTTATTTCAGAAAGAAACACTTCCGCTGAAAAAAGATTTGAACAGCAAAAAATTCTCACTGCAAATTTCATAAAGAAGCTAAAAGAAATAAAAGGCTGCGTTATAATTCCGCATTGCCGTGAAGGAGAAAAATTTGAAGCAAACTTTTCTCCTTGGGTTGTTCAAGCCGCATTTCCAGGAATTCCAGGACAAGTCATGGAGCGCGCATTAAGCGAAAAAGGATTTTTCATTTCAACAGGAAGCGCGTGTTCATCTTCGCACAAAGGCAGACCAGTTCTTGATACAATGCAGTTAACTCCAAAAGAAAAAGAAAGCGCAGTAAGATTCAGTTTTGGATTTTCAACTGAAGAAGAAGGCATGAACGAGCTAATTGAAGAACTGAAAAATATTTGCAGTCAGTTTTTATAATGGAGATGCTTGCAATAAATTTTAAAATGCTGTAAAGTTCAAGGAGTCATATCCTGCATCTTTTTTGATGCAAAAAAATCAAACTAAATTTTTAGGGAAGGACATTATGGGAATTCGTGGAGAACTTTTTACAAATCAGGTAAACTTGGACAAACGTTCGTATTATTTCAACGTAAAAGAAAACCGCAATGGAGATGTTTTTCTTCAGATTGTTGAAAGCAAAATAAAGGACGGACAAGATGAAAGACGCGACATTGTTGTTTTTGCAGATGACATGAAAAGTTTTTTGGGCGGAATGGACGAATCTTTAAGAGCTGTTGAAAAAATTCAAAAGGAACGCGCAAAGCTCCGTGCAGAAAAAAAGGCCGCAAAAGAAGCAAAATATGCAGCAAGCGGAATGTCAGAAGAAAAGCCAGCAAAAAAAGTTTACCGCAGAAAAGGCGAAAGCCGCTTAGTTTCAGAAAGAAGAGCAGAGCGCAAGGAAATTTCAGGCAGACTTCATGTTGTTTCAAAAAGACAGCCTGACGCTGAAAAAACAGAATACTAATATTTAAACGAAAGCCGCTGAATGGGAGACGGTCCTAAACGGCGGCAAATTTCTTTATGCGCAAGAGTTGGATAGCCTTTGTGCTTTGCATATCCATACTCCGGATAGAGTTTATCGTAATCAATCATAATTTTATCACGCTGAACTTTTGCCAAAATGCTTGCCGCCATAACACAAGGAAATTTTGAATCAGCTTTTATAACTGCTTTTATATCAAGATTTTTATCAGTAAAAGGCAACATATTTCCATCGACAATTATTTGCATGGAATTTTTGCATTGCTCAAAATTAAATTTATTTTTTTCACACCAGGCAGGAAGTTTCATTCTCATCATATCAAAAGCAACTTTCATTGCCTTAAAATCAGCCTGAAGAATATTTATCTCGTCAATTATTTTTTCACTGACAATTCCGATTCCCCAGCAAGATTTTTCTCTTATAACATCAGATGCAGCTTCACGTTTTTTTTCAGAAAGTTTTTTGCTGTCATTTAAAATTTCCACAGGAAAATCAATAGGCAAGAGAACACATCCGGCCGTAACAGGACCAGCCAAAGGACCTCTTCCCGCTTCGTCGATTCCAACAAGAAAATCCATAAAGCTTAAAATCCTTTTTGAATATTTTTTTCTGACGCAACAGAATTTACATTGCTCCAAATTGGAGAACTTTTTTTAGTTGAATCAGAAAGTCTTGCATTAAATTCATTTTGAACAATTGAAGCGTTTGCATTAAGAACTTGAATTCCGCGTCCAAAAATTCCAATCAAAGAAAAAGACGAATCAGAGAATGAACAAGTTCCGCCTGAAATTTTCACATTGAAACAAGACTCCGCAACCGATGTGAACCTTGAATTTTTGCAGTTGACATTTGAATTTTCAGAAGAAATTCCGCAAGCGTAAGAATCAGATTGAATTGTAAATCCAGAATTTTCAATCTGAGCATTTGAATTTTCCAAATCAAGCAAAGTGCCTCTTTTCAAAGACACTGCGAAAAACTCACAGTCAGAAATTCCAACAGAAGAATTTTTTGCAGAAATAAGCGGAAAATTTTCATCTCGGGATTTCTTTTCAATAATCAGATTTTCAAATTCAACATTTGCATTTAAAATTTTTACAGCAGTATTTTCTTTAAATCTTAAACTGGAATCATGGCCTATAAAAGTGCAATCTTTTGAAATTAAAAATTCGTTATCAGGAATTTCGATGTTTCCATAAATATGAAACCTAAGTTTTTTATTTGAAGATTTCAAAACTGAAATAAGCTGGTCAAAAGAATTAAACGGCTTATCATAAGAGCCGTCTTGAATTTCATTTTGCGAATTTGCAAAAAGATAATAATTTGTTTCATCAATGATTATTTTCTTTTCTGAAACTTCACTTTTATTCCCAGACGCATCAACAGAATATGCGCACACTTTATAAAACACTGCGTTTTTATCTGAAGACTTGAGAAAAATTTCATTACCCTTGTACAAAGAAAAATTAGTAGGATTTATCTTTTCAAATTCAGACTGCACGCTTTCTACAAATCCGTCTGGTATTTCAAAAGGCTTGCTCAAAGCATAAAAAATTTTAGCATCTGGCTCACTTGAAATTCTGAAAAACGATTTTATTCTCGTAAGTTTTCCTACAGATGATGAAAAAATTTCAGGAGGTTCTGGAGGAAGCCTGTCTATAGAAAAATCAGCGTCAATTGTTCCCTGATAATTTCCATTGTAAAAAATTTTAAAGCAAGCAGAACTTTTTATATCTTCATTTTCAAACGCATCGGCATAAGCAAAAGGAGAATTTTTTTCAAATGTAAAATTCTCATTTCCATCTATAAAAAATTCGACAACACCATTTTTGTCTTTTTTGGAAAAAACCAAAGGTTTTGCCGGAAGCTCATATTCAAAAATTTCATTTCCGGGATAAAATTCAACTGGCTGCCAAGAAATTTTATGAGCATAATTTCTGTCAATAAAACTTGATTCCGATGGAGACTTCCAGTTTTCATCATCAATTCTGTAAATAAAATTTTTATCCTTAAAAGAAAAATTATTCCACTCTGAAATTTCAAACGGAACATTGTCGGCTTTTGAATCGGTAGTTTTTTCAGCAGGAAGAACTTGAATTACAAAATGAAAAAAATTATTTCCTGTAAAATCAACAGCAAAGCAAGAAACAAAACGTTCCACAGAATTTTTACCTGAAAGAAAAAGCTTTGACTTTAAATATGGAGCTTTGGAATTTTCAAGAGAATACAAAAATTCAGACGGAATAAAAAAATCAGTTCCAGAAATATAAAGAACAGTAGGATTTTGATTTATTGAATTTATAAATTCTTTTGACTGAATGCTATATTCAACTTCTGAATTCTCTTCGACATTGTACTCAATTGTAAAATCTTTTCTTTCGCCGCTTTGAGCAATCGCTGTAATCTTCACGGTTATATCTCCAGTCTGATCAATAAGAACAGGAGAATCATAAGAAAATCCAGAAACATAAGGATCGCTGCCTGTAAAAGAATAATAAACGTCCGTGCCTTTTTCCAAATTTAAAACAAGAGCCTGCTTATTTTTCCAAACTCCAGAAATAGGACTCAAAATATTTTTTTCTTCAAAAGCAAAAAGCTTGCTAAAAGTAAAAAGCAAAAGAATACTTATAATTTTTTTTACAGACAATCGCATTTCATTCATGGAATTTATTCATCCTTAAAAATCGGTTCTAAAACCTCACGCAAATCAGGGTAAGGCTTATAAAAATTTTCCTCAAGCTCTTCATGTGTAAGCCCGACAAGTTCGTGGCTGTTATAGTTAATCCAATTGTTTTCTTCTGGATTTGAAATTTCAAATTTTCTGCACCAATAGTCAGGCTGAATAGGAAGCTGCTCCTTCCATTTGTACACTTTATAATCATGCACAACAATTTTTATATTTTCACGCGGAACTCCTCTTTCCAAAAGAATTCCAACCAGATAATTCAAAGTTCTTCCTGAATCAAAAATATCATCCACGAGCATAATTTTATCGCCGGCACGAAGATAATCCGGGGAATAAGTCCAGCCGTCAATTCTAACCGCAGAATGCTGGGAAACATCGGTATAGCTTCTTGCAACAACAGCGGCATACAAAACAGGCTTGTGATTTTTTAAAGCGACTTTGTAATACTCACTGATTACGTTCGCCATGTATGCGCCGCCACGCAGAGAAGTATAAATAACATCAGGAACAAATTTGTCCTGCTGATAAATCTTATGAGCGAGCTTCAATGCATCGATTCTAACACTGTCATAGGGTAAAAATTCTTTCATATAAATTCCTTAATAAAAATTATCCGAAACAACAACGGATGAATAAAAGCCTGCAACGCAAACCAACTTTTCAGCTGAACTTTAAGACTCTCCAAGCGTTCTGCCCTTTAACTGCTGATAAATTCCGCAGCCAAAAAGATACAGTTCTCCATTTTCAATTTTTATCTTAGCAAGAAACCTAACCGGCTTTTCCATATCGACAGGCGGCGCTGGAGCTTTTTCAAAAACAACTTTTACAGTTCCAATTGAAGAGCGTTTTTCTTCAGCCGGAATATAATTCACCAGAAGCATACAGCCCCAGGAACCGTCGCTTTTTTGATATTCATTTACAGCAGTGCCATCCCAAATCACATAGCAATTCTGGTAAAGCAACGGATTTTCCTTCACTTCAAGATAAGAATAATTATCCTTTAGAGAACTGAATGAAGGCTCTTTAAAAAGCTCCGTCATCTCCAAAGATTTTTGCTTGATTGAAGAAGCCGCATTGCTGTTTAGAATTTTATTAAGCTCAACTTGCGCGGCATTATCCCGTCCTTCACCAAAATATTTTTTTGCAGAATTAAAAACAGAAGCAACCTGATTTTTTTCAAGCTTAACAGTAAAATCTTTTTCAGAGATATTTATCTGAAGCGGATTTTTTATTTCTTCCGTAGAAAGCGAAAACTTTGAATCAAATTCAGTGAGCGGCTTATTAAACTTTTTCCAAGGCTCATAAACCATAAGCACAGAACAAACAATTCCTGTCAAAAGCCCCGCAAGAACGCAGTTTCTTATAATGTCCGGATTCATTCCAAGTGGCGGATAGAATTTTTTTATGTCGCCGGAATCAACCCATTTGCAGATTGTCGTATAATCTCCGTAAAGCCTGATAAATTCCATTGCCGAGCGCGCAATCGAATTTCTTGGATCAATGTCAAGCACTTCAAGATAATACTCAAGAGCCCTGTCGGTTTCTCCGTGCCTAAGAAAAATAACCGCCTGCCCCAAAAGAAGCTGTGTGTTTTTTATTTTTATTTCACGCGCGCTTCTAAAATTCTGGGAAGCTTTTCCTGGAACATCAGCATACAAATAAGCAACTCCCAAAGCAAGGTAATATTCAAAATCACCTTCATAAATATCCTCGTAAGATTCAAGAATATTTATTGCAAGATCAAATTTGCGGCGCTTTATGAGATGTTTTGCTGTGTCCAGGTTGGAGCGTCCCATTTATCTTTGAACTCCAAGTTTTGCAAGAATTGAATCAAGTTCTGAATTAAGCCGGGCAAGTTCTTCCTTGTCAACGTCATTTGAAAGAGAAGCTATGTGGTCAAGTAAATTCTGGATATATTCAGGATCAAGCTGCTCTTCTGTAACTTCAACAAAAGGCGTTCCATTTTTTGTATAGTCGTGAATTTCTTTTTCTGAAAGTCCGGCTTCTTGAGGAGTAAGAGGAGTTGGAGCTGGCGCAACGTTTGTTGTCGGAACAGCAACTTTAGAATAAATTCCAAGCATTGTTTTTCCGTTCGCTAAATCTGAAAGAAATTTTTTTCCAGCAGGAAGTTCTCCGTCCGTGGCAACTGAAATAAAAAATCCAACGGCAGAAGTTTTCAGCGGATCAAGATAGGCAGTGTCCCAGTTTATGCAAAGCGCAGAATTATTGTACGACAAAACAGAAGTAAAGCTTTTTCCATGCTGAACAGGAGGAATCCAGCCGGAAGAATTTACAAGATTTTCTTTATTCGCAAGCACAACATTGCAAGGTCTGCTTATTCCAGCTCCTTCAAGAAGAAATTGAACCGCCGCTTTTGCATTGCTAGAGCGAATCCACAAATCATCAGACATATCTGTAAACAAAGTTTCAGAATTGACTTTGCTTCTAGCCGCTGTAGAAAAATGCGCTGAAGTATTTTCGCCAAGAACAGTGTCAAACACGCCTTTCAGTGCAAACGACTGAATGTTTTTTCCAAGGTTGATTGTATAAACGGTAACACGCAGCATATCGGTTCTTGTGGAATTAGGAATCGACGGAAGAAAGCTAAAGTCAACAACAACCTGGGCAACATTCGGAACCAGATAAGCCATCTGCGCCCCCAAAGGAGTTCTTCGGCATTCTGTTTTTATTCCAGTTCCGCGGGCAAGTTTGTATTCTTTTCTTCCAGCTTTAAGAGCAAAAAAAGATGCCGAGCCTGAATCATAGCTTGAAAGAAGAGCAATTTCACGACCTTTTTCAGGAAGCGCGTAAAGAGAAAAAGCTCCAGTTGTACTGTCAAGTGCAAGCCGGATTTCGTCCTTGTCAATTACAATATTTTTTTCCACTGAATATGAAGGAATCTCTTTTTTCTCCAAAGAATCTTTTTGCATTACAAAAGAAAGATCTTCATTCTGAGCATTCAAAGTAAAAACAAAAGAGGTAAAAAAAGCAAAAGCAAATAATTTTTTTTTCATTACTTTCCCCCGTATTTTTCATCAAGAAGTTTCTGAATCAAAGCGGCTTTTTCTTTTAAAGAATACATTTCCTCATCTTCAATTCCGACAGAAGAAACTGTAATTCCTTCATTCGAATTTTCCGCACGGACATTTGAAGCAGAAGGCAAACCGGATGAAGCATTTTCTTCAAGCTCCCTGATTCTGCTGTTTGCAATTCTAAGCTGCTTTTTCAGCTCGGCAATATCTTCCGACTGCATAGTTCTAAGCTCGCGCTCATAATTTTCCTTGCTACTAAGATATTCTTCGCCAGTCATCTTCAAAAGGTACAGAAGCTTCTGTTCACGGTCGCGCTGAGTTATAAGGTAAAGTTTGAATTCCGCGTCGCTGCATTTTGCGCTGTCTGGATATTCATAAATAATTCTTTCATACAAAGATCGGGCAGTCTCGTAATCGTAGTCCTCATAAAAACACTCGGCAATCCAGTACAATGCGGAAGAATACATTTTGCTTTCTGGATATTCATTGCAGAAACTTCCAAGAGCCATTACCGCGCTGTCATTCTGCCCGGTGCTATGCAATGCTCTTCCACGCTGATATTCAACTGCAGGAAGCAAAGAGCTTTCCGGAAAAACAGAAATAAAATAATCGCAGGCATTTACAGCAGAAGAAAAATCTTCAGAATAAACAAGGCTCATAATAACCATAAACCAAGTTGAATCCGTTGAATATTCCTCTGAATCCGCTGCCTGCCTCAAAAACACAGAAGCGTCAGTCCAAGCTTTGTCCTTATAGCAAATAAGACCTTGCACAAAAGAATCCGCCGCGCTTTCACCTGATGAACTTTTCTGGCTAAATGCAAACGGAAGCGCAAAAGTCAAAACAAGAAAAGCCAGTACAAAGCGTTTTTTTATTTCCATTCTAAATTCCCCCTGAAAAATGACGAGCCGGAAACAACAATATCTGTTCCCGCTTCAAGGACATCCTCCAAGGTTTCTTGATTTATGCCGCCATCTACAGAAATAAGATATTTAAAGTTTTTCTCTCTCTGTATATCGGCAAGTTTTCTGATTTTTTCAATAGTATATGGAATAAGTTTTTGTCCGCCCCACCCAGGATTCACAGACATAACAAGAACAATGTCAACAAAAGGCAAAAGTTCTTCAACCGCGCTCAAAGGAGTTGCCGGGCACAATGCGATTCCGGCTTTTTTTCCGGCGTCATGAACAAGCTGAACACATCGGTCTGCATGGCAAGTTGCTTCTATATGGAAAGTAACAAAATCCGCGCCAGATTCTATATAGGAAACAATTGAATTTTCAGGACGCTCAATCATAAGATGGACGTCAAACGGAAGCTTTGTGCATTTTCGGATTGAACTGATTACAGGCTGGCCATAAGAAACCTGCGGAACAAAATGCCCGTCCATAACATCAACATGAACAAAGGAACTGCCCTTTTCTTCTATAAATTTAAATGCAGAGGTCAAATCTGAAAAATCCGCGGAAAGAAGCGATGGCGAAAGAAATCGGCTGTTTTTTTTCATAAAGCCATGATAAATAAATTCCAATTATTTATCAATTGAAATTTTCAAGAACAAAAATTCAGCCCAAACAAAAAAATCTAAAACTTTTAAACTATGAGGCACAAAACTATTGACAAACATATTAAAAAACCATTATAAATAATGCCCCCTTTTGCAGAAAATCACATTGACTAAATCTTCCAAATATATATAATTGAATTCTATGGGTATTCAGTCAGAAAATGCGCTCTGCGATGCATTCAAACTCATTGAAATCTGCAATATTTCAGAAGCTTCAGAAATGCTCAAGGATGCGCTGACTATCAATCTGGACGACGAAAGCATTGTTTTTGCAATAAAATGCTGCGGATTCTGGATTGACACACTGAATTCAATTCCCAGCCTTTCCAGTTTTGAACAAGGCGAAACTCTTTTGAATCAATGGAAGCAGTTTGTCTTTATAACCGGAAAAAAAAGCGAAAAGTACGAAAGAACAATTTATTCCTTTAAAAAAGGAATTTTTTCGCTCGCACTGGAATGCTACAGCAAGGCGGCGGACGAAAAAGACTGCAGGCTCAAGTCTGAAATTTTAAGAAAAACCGGGCTTTGCTACAAAAAACTGGGCTCTTATGAAGTCGCCCTTAACTTTTTAAAGGAAGCAAACGGAACTCTTTCCGGGCAGGCAGCCATTGTTGCGGAAGTCGCCGACTGCTATGCGCTTTGCGGGGAAACCAAAAATGCAAAAATGCTTTTCAGGGAAGCTTTTTATATAGATGCAAAAAAAATAGACTTTTTTTTCCTGGATTCGCCAATGATAAAGGCTCTAATAAATAAAGTCGAAGAAATTGGCTATACAGGCGAAGCGTTGCAGGAATGGGTTGCAGTTTACGGAGTCATACTTGAAGTTTTTACCGTAAAAAGACTTTTAAGAGCGCAGGAAGTAATTCGCCTTAGGCAGGAAATTTTTGCCAGAGAAAGCGAAATGAAAGATCCCGGAAGCAACAAGGAAGTTATAAAACCAAGGCTCTTGAACCTTTATTTTTGGCTTATAGATTACTATATCTCGTCAAAAGAAAAGTCAAGCAGTATTTCGGAAGTCATGCTCAAGATGAAAATTCTTGATCCTGAAATTCATAATTTATACAGATTTGGAAACCTCTGAAAAAACAGAGAGGTTTATAAAAAAACTAGGAGCAAACATTATGTCTGAAGAACTTGAAAATTCTGTCCGCGAAATGCTGAAGGCAGAAACATGGACACGAGCGGGAATTACAAACTTCACCAAGAACAACATCGAAGAACTTGAAAAAGTCCTTGACGAATGCAGAAACCAGAACTGTGAGTACGCCATCAAGGATATCTGCGATGAGCAGCTTGCGCACACAAAAGACAGCATTGTAGCCCTTTATCTTTCAGGAATGATTGCAATGCGTACAGGTTCCGTAGACACAAGCTCCCTTTACGCGCTTTTTGATATTTTTGAAAAGAACCACAAGGAATCGCTCGTTGAATATCTTTGCAATTCAATTCTTGAAGACGATCCGCAGAACAAGCTCGCTCTAAGAAAACTCGCAGATTACTACAAGGCTTCAAATGACGACAGGATTTGGGAGCTTTATGAAAAAATTGTAAAACTTGACTTTGAAGAAGCTGAAATGGCGCGCATTCTTGCTGAACGCTATGATTCGCAGGGAAACAGAGAAGCCGCAATAAATTACTATAAAAAGGCATTGCTCCGCTTTGTCGCAGCAAAAAACATCGGTTCAGCAAAAGCTATATGGTCAATTCTTGTTTCCTATATTCCAGAAGAACTTGATTTCTTTATGCTGGTTCAGCGCAAAATTGCAAAGACAATCAGTGAGGACAAATCAGCAATTCTCATGCAGGAACTTTACGCATATTACAAGGAAACTGCAAAATGGGACACAGCAATAAGCATTCTAAAGCTTATTCTTGAAATCGACAGCAAGGATTCCTGGGCGCGCAAGGAAATCACAGAATGTTTCCGCGGAAAATACGCAGACCACTCGCATCTTGAAGACTACATAAAATCTTCAAATTTAAACCAGTCGTTCCGCAACGTTTTTGAAGCAATCAACGACTTTGAAAAGCACATTGCATTCGATGCAAAAAATTACGTTTACCACAGAACTTGGGGCGTTGGAATTATTTCAAAAGTCGAAGGCGACATTCTTACAATCAACTTCGGAAAGAAAACCGGCGTTCACACAATGTCCTTGAAAATGGCAGTCAGCGCACTTCAGCCTCTTGCAAAAGACCACATCAAAGTCTACAAGAAAACTGTAAAGCACGAAGAGCTTGTAAAAAAAGTAAAGTCAGACATTCCATGGACTTTAAAGACAATAATTAAAAGCTACAATAATAACTGCGACGAAAAGCACATCAAGGCGGAACTTGTTCCTTCGATTTTAAAAGATGCAGTTAAAGACAAAGACGGAAAAACAAAAGGCTCAAGCGAATGGACAAGCTGGCACGCAAAAGCTCAGAAAATTCTTGCCGAAGCTCCGTTCTGCGTAAATCCAAACGATGCGAATTTCTACACAGTACGCGACAGGGAACTCAGCAAATCTGAGCGTCTTGCAAATGAATTCAAGGCAAACAAGGAATTCTTCCCGAGAATCGATATAATGGCGCGTTATCTTGAAGCGATTGAAGACCCTTCTGACGACCAGTTCTCCGAAATGTTCAGCTACTTTGCAAACTACCTCAAGGCATTTACTTCGGTAAATGAGCAGACCGTTGCTTCTTATCTTGTTGTTCAGGAAATTGTAAAAAGGATTTCCGCACTTGAAAATCCTGCAAAGTTCACATTCGCCGAGCTTTATTCAGAAATTGAAAATCCGCGCGAAATGTACACAAAACTCAAGGACACAAAAAACACCCACCTCAAGAAAATGTTCCTTGCGAATATCAAGATGCTTCCGGACTGGGACTCTCAGTACGCATTCCTGTTCCCGACTGTGCTTGATAAAAATCTTATCGCAGAAATTATTTCAGCCGGAAAAAAAGAAAAAGCTGTCCGCCTTGTTCAGGATATTTTCAACGACTACAGAAGCAATAGAAATGCTGTAAACTACTTTATTTCTAAATGCAAAACTGAAGAATGGTTTGTTGAAGCAAAAATTTCAGAGGAAAAGCAGCTCGTAACTTTGGTCAACATAATTTCAGTCTGCAACCGTGAAAAAAACAATCACGTAAACACAGTTGAAAACACAAAGACTATAAAAGAAGCCACTTCCCTTCTCTTTGGAAACAAGTTGAACGAAGACAAGAATCCAATGCTAGAGTATATGCTTTCAAATTCAACTGATGTTATCACAAGAATGTACACAATGGTCAGCGATCTTTCGGAACTTGAACTGCAATACAAAGCCGCTTTAAGAAACGGGATCTTGAAAAAATATCCAAACTTCAAATTCCAGGAAGCAGAAATCAAGCAGGAAGCTCCAAAAGGACTTTTGGTTACTGCAAAAATGCTCGATGTCAAACGCTCGCTTGCTGAAGACATTGAAAAAGTTCAACTTCCAAAAGTTGCTGCTGAAATCGGCGAGGCAAAAGAAAAAGGCGACCTTAAGGAAAATGCTGAATACATCGCGGCAAAAGAAGCCCAGCATCGTCTTAATGTTCAGCTTTCAAAACTCAAGGAAGAACTTTCGCGCGCAGTTGTATTTGATCCTACAACAGCGACGACATCGCTTGTTTCATTCGGAACAAAAGTTACATTGCATAACAACCTCGAAAACAATGAAGTTGTTTACACAATTCTTGGTCCGTGGGAATCAAATGTTGATGAAGGAATAATTTCTTATCTTTCGCCACTCGGAAACAATCTTCTTGATATGAAAAATGGAGAGCAAAGAGCATTCACAATAAACGACCACAAATATGATTACACTGTAAAATCTATTGAGGCCGCTGAAGTTTAATAAAAATTGGAGCTGGCAAAACAATGGCTATAAATGAAAAATCATTTGTAAAACTTTCAGCTAACGTTGGAATGTTCTGCCACTCCACAAACATTGGAGTTGTTTTCAGCAATGATGAAATTTTTCTTATTGACTCAGGGCAGTCAGAAGAAGACGGAAAACTCATTGCTGAAACACTTTCCTCTCTCTTTCCTGAAAAAAAAATCAAAGCAGTAATCCAGACACATTCGCACGCTGACCACTGCGGCGGCTCTTTATATCTGAAAAAAAATTTAGAAACTCAAATCTGGGCTTCTGCTGAATCCGCGAGAATAATGGAAGTTCCCGCAATAATCGGGGCAATTTACTGCGGAGGAGTTTCACTAAAAGAATTTGATATTCCGCAGTTTATGCCGCCAGAACCAATTTTTACAGACAGAATTTTAACTGAAGAAAAAATTGAGTTTGACGATGTTTTTATTTCATTCTATTTTCTTCCGGGACACTTTTTTGATCAGATTGGAATTTTAGTTCAGGACAAGTCAGACGGAATAAAAAGTTTTTTTCTTGGAGACAGTTTCTTTGGAATTGAACTTTTAAAAAAAACATGGATTCCGTTTTTATGTAATCAAAAGGACTTCAGAAAATCAGTAAGAAAAATCGCATCGATAAAATCTGATTTTTATATTCCCGGCCACGGCTCAAAATGCACGTTCGCAACAATAAACGCATTTGCAGAAATAAACATAATGGTTACTTACGAATTTGAGTCTCTCATTTTAAAAAAAATAAAAGAAGGATTCAGGACAACGGAAGAGCTTTTAAAAGCAATCGCCGACTATTCATCAATAAAAATGAAAGTTGTTCCGTTTTATTTAATCGGCACAACATTGCGTTCATATCTTTCCTGCCTTGAGCACGAAGGTCAAATCGCCTGCGAAATCATAGACAACAAACTTATTTGGAGGACCTTGAAATGACAAAACAAGAACTTGCAAACTTTATAGACCAGACACTTCTTTCACAGGAAGCTACGGAAGAACAAGTTGAAAAATTCTGCCAGCAAGCAAAAGAATACGGATTTGCAAGCGTCTGCATAAATCCAGTTTTTGTTTCAACTGCGGCAAAAATTCTTTCAGGCTCGCAAACAAAAGTCTGCACTGTAATAGATTTTCCGCTTGGCGCCGGCGGAACAGAATCAAAAATGTCTCAGGCTGACATTGCAATTACAAACGGTGCGGATGAGCTTGACTTTGTAATCGATCTGAACCTTGTAAAAAGCAAAAAGTGGAATGAGCTTACACAGCAACTTTCATTTTTAACAAAGAGCGTTCAAGAAGCTTCAATGTTCGCAGAAAAGGACGGACTTCCGCGCAAAGGAAAAGTTTTAACAAAGCTGATTTTGGAAACAACACTTTTGAATGACGATGAAATAATTCAGTCTTGCATTTGCGCAAAAAACGCAAGATTTGATTTTGTAAAAACCTCCACAGGATTTTCAATGAAAAAGCCAAACGGAGCAACAATCCACGCCGTTGAGCTGATGAGAAAAACCGTAGGAAATGAAATGGGCGTAAAAGCAAGCGGAGGAATTCATTCTACACAAGAAGCGTTGGATTTTATTTCGGCTGGAGCAAACAGAATCGGAGCAAGCTCAGGAATTCAAATTGTTGACGGTCTGAACTGAAAATTATTCAGCCTGCTCTTTTCTTACTTTTTCTATGATTCTAAGGCTTTCATTTACAAGCTTGTCAATTTCTGCAAAATTTTCTGAAATGGAAATTTTGTAGAAAACCCAAGTTCCGCGTTTTATTGTTTTTACAAATCCAGAATCCTTTAAAATTTTCAAATGATGAGAAATCGCAGGGCGCGAAAGATTTGACTTGGAAGTTAAATCCATAACACTTATTCCTTCTTCGCCGGCATCAGCTATGTCAAGAATAAGTTTCTGGCGCACTTCATCGCCAAGAGCTATAAAAAGAGGACCGCATTTATTGAGCATTTCATGTATTTTTTTTAATTCAGACTTGCTTATTGCCATTTGCAGAACCTCGCATTTTTTCAAGTATCATTAATAATATAGTTTAAATTCGCAAAATGTCAATAAGTTTAAATAATTAAACTTTTTTACATTTTTTTACAAAACCTATTGCATTTTATAAAAAAAACATTATATTTATATATCAATAGGTTTAATCTTTTGAACATTATTCAGGAAAGGATTATTTTATGAAAAAGAAATTTCTAAAAACTTTTTTTAGGTATCCTTGGGCAATAATTGTAGCCACGCTTCTGCTCACAGGATTCTTCGGATTCTTCTTAAAGAATTTAGCCCTTGAAAATTCGCTTCGCTCATTCTTCCCGCAAAAGGATACATCTTATGACTTGCTTACAAAAACCGAAGACGAATTCGGAAGCATGCTTTCTATTGGAATCACATTAGAAACAAAAAGCGGAACAACAATACTTACTCCAGAATACATTGATGTTGTAAGAAAAATCACTGACAGAACTCTTGAATTGCCGGAAGTTGAAGATATAGATTCTGTTACCCACATCGATTATGTCTGCGATGAAAACGGATCAATATCAGCGACACAGCTTATTCCAGACACATACACAGGAACAGACGAAGATATTTTTCAGTTGAAATCACGGCTTGCAGAATGGCATGATATGTACAACCGCGTAATCGTGAATGACGACAGTACTGGATTTCAAATGCAGATTTCACTTCGTTCCAAAAGTGATGAAACTCTTTCATTGGAAGAAAATCAAGCTAAACTTGCAGAGCTTACAGAGCAGGCAAAAACTGCTGACAACAAAACAGAAATCAATGCGGAAATCGCACAGACAAAATCGAACATAAAAGAAATAAAAGCTCAAGTCAGAAAACTTGGCACTGACATTATGAGGCAGCAAAAAGTTCTTGCAAAAGTAAAACAGATTGTAAACGAAGAAACAGACGGGCATCATCTCAATGTGAAATTTGTAGGAGAGCCTGTTCTTTCCGAAGAATCAAAGCAGTTTATGATTTCAGACTTGTTGGTTTTGATTCCGCTTGTAATTGTTGTTGTTCTCCTTTCTCTTTATATGAGCTTTAAAACAGTAACAGGAATGCTTCTTCCTTTATGCACGGTTTTGCTTTCAACAATAATTTCTGTTGGAATGATGGGATTCTTTGGAATAACTTTCACTTTGATTTCAAGCGTAATTCCAGTTTCGTTAATTGCAGTCGGCTCTGCATACGGAATCCATGTTCTTTCACATTACTACATTGCAATCAACAGCGTCGAAGGTGAAATGACAAGAGAAAAATATGAAGACTGCGTTTTCTCCGGGTTGAATGAAGTTATCGTTGCTGTTTTTCTTGCTGGTATTACAACAATTGTCGGCTTCGTTTCACTTATAACAAGCCCGCTCGGACCTTTGCACAGTTTCGCAGTATTCACAGCGGTTGGAGTTTCACTTTCGCTTCTTCTTTCTATAACATTTATTCCTGCAGTACTTCTTTTAAAGGACTACAGAAAAGCTGTAAAAAGAGAACGCAACATCGACAAGCTCACTGCGAAAGTAAAAGCAAAAATGGAAAAAGCAAAGCGCCGTCTTGAGCTGGCAAAAATTCAGCGTGGCGGAAAAACAGAAGCAGAAGCTAGCGGCGACACGCTTTATTCAATCTACAAATTCTTCTGTGGCTCTGTTCCACGGCTTGTACTTACTTCAATTATCATAATTGTTCTTTCATTCACTGGACTCAAAGTTCTAAAAATTGACACAGCCTTAATCAACTACTTTCCAAAGAACTGCGACTTCAGAAAAGACGTTGACCACATCGACCAGCAATACGCCGGTTCAAACTGTCTCTTCTTTGTAATTCAAGGACAAGAAAAAGGTGACATTTCAAATCCTGAACTCTTGAAGGCAGTTGACAACATGGAGCATTATCTTGCTGCAAACCATGAGAACATTGGAAAAATCGTTTCATTCACAACATTTATAAAACGCATAAACCAAGTCTGGCACGTTCCTGGAGCACAGCCAGTTTCTTCAAGCGAATCATCAGACTCTTCTTCAAGCGGGTTTTCTGACGGATGGGATGACTGGGGCTCTGACTTTGGAACAGACAATTCTGTCTCTTCTGACGACTGGTCAAACTGGGGCACAGATGATTCAGAAACACAGACTTCTCCTGCGAAGGATTTTGTAGATCCAAACATTGCTTACAGCGAGCAGCTTGAAACTTCAATGACAACAAAAGAAATCCTTGAGCTTTTCCACAAGGCTTATGTTGAAGCAGGCGGACAATATGCTTCCGTAGAAGATATTGTTAACCAGCTTATGAAACAGGTTAACTACAATGGAACTGCATACTATGAAATTCCTTACGACACTTCAAAGTATCCAGTTGCAACCCGTGAAGAACTGAAAAATGTTGTTGAAAACTATCTTACACTTTTAAGTGGCTCGCTTGACAGATTTATTGATGACGACATGAATCCAAAGGAAATGCGCATAACTTGCCAGCTTAGAAGCCATTCATCAGAGGAAAGCGGAATAATAATCGCAGATGCAAAAAATTATGCCGCAGAACATTTTCCTGAAGGCTACACTCTCGAAGCAACTGGTTCAGCGCAGATGGAACACAGAATGACAAGTATGATTGTTTCAAGCCAGATAACAAGCCTTGCACTTTCATTGTTCTCTGTATTCCTGATTATCGCAATTTCATTCAGATCTTGCTGGGCAGGTCTTTTGGGAGCAATTCCGCTTGCATTCAGTATTCTTCTTAACTACATGACAATGGGATTCTGCGAAATCAATCTTGACTTTATTACAAGCATTATCGCTTCAGTTGCAGTCGGCGTTGGTATTGACTACACAATTCACTTTATGACAACCTATAGAGAAGAAAGAGCAAAAACAGATAATGTTGTTGAAGTTCTAAAGGAAACATTCAGAAAGAGCGGACGCGGAATTCTTACAAACGCGCTTGCAGTAGGACTTGGATTCCTTGTTCTTACACTTTCCAAGTTTATAGTTTTGCGCTACATTGGAATTCTGGTTGCAATCGTAATGTTTACATCAAGTTTCCTTGCAATGACAATTATTCCAGGAATTTTGAATCTAACAGATCCAAAATTTATGCGTCCAAAAGAAAAAAATGAAAACAAATAAAAAAAAATCCCGGATTTTTCCGGGGAAAACATGGAGGATAAAAATGAAACTTACATTTAAAACACTTACATTGGCAGCGGCACTTGCAGCAGGAACTTTAGTAGCGTTCGCAGATGCTCGCGGAGACGAAATCATGCAGAGAACACATGATGTCGCAAAACCTGACTACAGCCGCTCTCAAGTTGTAATGCTTCTAACAGACAAAAACGGAAGTACAGAACAGCGCAATGTTCTTCAGTACGGACGCAACAAAAACGACATAACAAGCGCAGTCATGGATTTCCGCTCGCCAGCAAACATAAAGGACACAAGATTTCTTCAGATTGAAAACAAAGGCGCGCCAGATGACAAATGGATTTACCTTCCGGCATTAAAAAACACAAGACGCGTAAATTCAAGCGAAGGCTCAAAGTCTTTCATGGGAACTGACGCAACTTATGACGATCTTTCTACACGCGAAATGGAAGAAGACACTCACGAGTTCATAAAGGAAGAAACAAAGAACGGTTTCAATTGCGAAGTTGTAAAAAACACACCGATTGATCCAAAGTCAAGCCAGTACAGCTACAGAATGGTTTGGGTAGACAAAGCCACAGACTACCCTGTTTACACAGAGCTTTTTGACAAAAACGGAAAACTCATAAAAACTCTTACTGTTTTCAAAATTGAAAATGTTGACGGCTTTAACATTCCAATGGAAAACAAAATGGAAAATGTTCAGACAAAACATTCAACTTCCATAAAGGTTCTTAAAGTTGATGTAAAGACAGTTCTTCCAGACAAAATCTTTACACAGGACTTCTTGAACACAGGAAGATTCTAAAAGCAAAACTAAGGAGTTTCTTTATATGAAAAACAAAATTTTTGCGCTTGCAATGATTTTCTGTTCATTTGCATTTGCACAGGATTTTGATGACTGGGGAAGTTTCTCTGACGACACAGACGGTTTTGGCGGAGGATCAAGTTCTTCAATTACGTTCAGCGGCGAAGGAGAACTTCAGGGCAGAATGTATCTTGACAAGCCGAAATACGAAAGCCAGAAAGACTCAGACTACGACTCAGTTTCAGATTTTCCGGTTACCGCAACTCCATCTGCAAAACTTGGAATCAATTTTTCAGGTACAAATGTTGATGCGGACATTCAGTTGAAATTTGATGAAAACGCAATTAAAGATTATCCACAGGATGTAATAAATGAACTTACAGTCCGCGGCTATTTCGGAAAACTAAAACTTGAAGCAGGAAAAATGAAAGTTATCTGGGGAAAAGGCGACAAGCTTCATGTTCTGGATAATTTTAATGCGGATGACTACACGGACTTTATTGTTCCTGAATACATTGACCGCAGGCTCAGCACACCTATGTTCCGCGCAATATATTCCTTTGAAAAAAACGATTTGCGCTTAGAAGGAATCTGGACCCCATACATGGAAAAAGACAGATTCGCAACAGACGGAATTTGGACGCCAGATGCATACACAGAATTGAAAAATTCTGTAACTGAAATAGCTTCAAAGTGGGCAGCGAGCGGAACAGCAGGACTTATGAAAGCTGCGCAATTCGACCAGAACGACTTGTACCCGGACACGCAAAAATTAAAATACACACAAGCAGGTCTTAGACTCACTGGCACATTCGGCTCGTTTGACTGGGGCGCAAGTTACTATTACGGACATTACAAGCAGCCTTCAGCAGATTTAAGCGCGACAATTTTAAGCGGAAAAACAAAAATGCCTTCACTTGAATATGACTGGAAGCAGACATTCGGACTTGAAGCGGCGACTGTGCTTGGAAGATTCAACTTGCGCGGCGAACTTGCCTACAATTTGACTGACGATGTTGCAGGCGATAATCCTTGGGTTCATAACAACAGCATTGCATGGCTTGCGGGTTTTGATGTGGACATTCCGGTTAACAACATTAACATCAACATTCAGGAAATTGGAACTTACATTTTCAAAGGCGACAAAATTGATGATGCAGAAGGATTTTCTAACTACGGTGTAATGAAATCGGCATTGAAATCCTGCGATGTTGACTATGACAAAACAGGATACACAAACAACAAGCTTGTCATAAACATTACAGATTCCTGGATGAATGATAAAATCGCGCCGGAAGTTACTGCGCTTTGGGGAATCGAACGCGGAGACCTTGTTGTTCAGCCTAAAATCGCATACAAGCCAAACGGAAATTTAACACTGACTTTAAGCGGAATGTACATCCATTGCAAAGATGAAGACAGCGAATTCTACGAATGGAAAGACAACAGCTTTATAAATGTTGGTGTAAACTGCAAATTCTAAAGTAAAAAAGCAACGGACGCTTTGGAAAAATCCATTGCGTCCATTTTTATTTTAAAAGTTCCGCGGAACACTCTTCTTCTCTTCCGCATTTTATGCTGTCTTCAAGCGCGGAAATTATTTTCAGCATTGCAACGCTTCCGGCTTTTAATTTTTTTTCAGACTCAAATTCAGCATGAAGAAAATTTTCGGTAACGGCATGAAAAATATTTTTTCCATTTGATTTCTGCAAAACTTTTTTTTCAACAGTCGCTTCAACAGTTTTTTCTTTAAAAGAATTTATATAAGAAATTTTTCCAGAAACAGCAATTTCAGCAAGCCACTTTACGCGCTCATTTTTTGTCCGCTCAGGAATTTTTGGTGTCATAGAAAATGCCAATGTTCCAGGTCTTGCAGAAAAAGGAAAAGCGTGAATCCAAGCGAAATTCATTTTTTTGCACAATGACTTAGTCTGCTCAAAATCATCTTCCGTTTCTCCGGGGAATCCTGCGATTATATCACAAGAAATAAACGGATTCATTTTGCATTCTCTAAGAAGCTGAACCGCATTTTCAACTTGTTCCCGTTTGTAAGGTCGGCGCATGGAATTCAAAATAGAATCGCTTCCAGACTGAATGCTCAAATGAAAAAACGGCTGAACTCTTTTATCAGACAAAACTGCACAAAGTTCTTTTGTTATATGCTGCGGATAAAAAGAAGAAATTCTAAATTTTACTTTTTTTGTATTAGAAAGCAAAAATGAAAGCAAATCTTTAAAATCAAAAATTGCACCGTCTTTTGACATTCCAGCATACTGGCTCAAATTTACACCTGTAAGCACAATTTCAGAAGAACCTAAATTTTCAATTTCCTTCGCACGCTCAAGAATTTTTTCAGGCTCAAGAGAAACAGAAGTTCCTCGGGCAAAATGAATTCTGCAGAACGAACACGAATTATTGCATCCGTCTTGAATTTTCAAAGTCGCCCGACTATGCTTTTCAAAAACAGGCGTATATAAAGCAAACGGATTAATCGCCATTGGAATTTTTTTTGCAGAATCAATTCTTTCAAATGAAAATATTTTTTTGCTAACAAAGGATTTTAGATTTTCAAAATTAAATTTTCCGCTTTTAAAATCAAGATCGCCACCATTCATCGCAACGGCAATTTCCTTTAAAACAAATTTTTTTGTGCCGGGAACAATTACAATTCTGTTTTTGGAAATCGAAGTTATTTCGGAATCAGCAAGTTCCGCATAGCAGCCGGTAACAATCAAAGGCGCGTTAAAAAATTTTTCAAGAAGAAGCCTGATTATGCGCCGGGCTTTCTGTTCAGCTTTGCCTGTAACAGTGCAGGTGTTTATCACGCTTAAAATTACATCTTGAGAAGGATTTTTTGCAGACGAAATAGAATTGAATTCACAGATAAAACCAGCATCAGAAAAAGAACGCGCGGCTCCTTCCGTTTCGTCCTGATTAAGCCTGCAACCTAGAGTTTCAAAATGAATAATATTTTTCATCAGCCAAAAACTAAAGACGCTCCTGGCATCTTTTTTTTCCGCGGACAGCATCGTAATTCTGGGAATTCAAGCCAAGCGCTCTGTCATAAGCTGTAACGGCATTTTTAAAGTCGCCGCACATTTCACGCGCGTAGCCAAGCCTTGTCCACCAATGCGCACTATAGATCGGCTCATATTTTACAGCCGCGCTAAAAGAAATGTCCGCATGCTCATATTTTGTCTGGCGGACATAAATTTCGCCCATGTAATAATATGCAGTTCCAAGCCGCGCCGCAGTTTCCGAAGAATTTGCAACATAACGTTGAAACATATCGAGAGCTTCATTGTTTTTTCCAAGATAAAATTTAGCCTCGCCAAGAACTTCCATTAAACGAATATCATAGGAATTTATTTTTCGCGCTTCTATAGCTCTAAGCTCGGCTTCCTTATATTGTTTATTTCCAACCAGCGACCAGCACAACACCGCATAGGAATCCATGTTGTTCGGATTGTTAGAAATTTCAGCTTCACAAACAGCCACCGCATCTTTGTATTTTCCTTCACGGTAAAGCTTAAGAGCATCAGGACGAGAGGCTTGGGAAAAAACTGCGGAAACAAAAACAAAGAATATAATAAATGCAAAACAATTTTTCTTATTCATAATCAGCACCTTGAAAATTCAACTTGAAAAACTACATTCCAGACATTGAGCATTTTCCAGAAAAAACAGAACCCGGCTCAAGCACAACTTGCGCAGAAGAAATATCTCCAATTACAGAACCAGTCGAAGCAACATAAACAAGTTTTTTTCCCTTTATATTTCCTACAACTTTTCCGCGGACAAGCACACGTTCTGTTGAAATATCAGCATTGACTTCCGCATTTGTATCGATAAGCAAATCACTTGAAGCCTCGATTGTTCCATTCATTTTTCCTTTTATCATAAACGGCTTTGAAAAACGTATGTTTCCTGTAAATGAAATGTCACTAGCCATTACAGTGTCAAAATCTTCTTCGTCAGTATCAAACGGCTTTGAATCTTTTATTTCGTACATTTCTTTATTTTATTGATGAATAGCATTGAAGTCAATGCGACTAGAATAAAAAAACGCCGCCATTTCTAGCAGCGTTTCTATCTAAAATTTGAAATTAATATTCCTGAGCATCAGATCTCTTGAAGAATGAAGATGAACCGCTTCTCTGTGTAGCAGTGTGAACTCCAGCTCTTGCATGAGAACCTCCGCGGAATCCCCTGTCTCTATCACGTTCGCGACGTCCACCAAAATCTCTGTCGCGTCCAAATCCCCGGTCGCGTTCACGTCCTCTGTCGCGTCCGCCTCTTCTTGAGCCACGGTCGCGTCCAAATGAATCGCGCTCACCAAGTCCGCCGCCAGTAACTTTTGTGTCAAGGTGCATATGCGGCAAAGAACGATCGCGCTCGGAAAGCTCAATAGCTCTTCTTCCATCGTCAGCCGGCAAAGAAAGAAGACAAAATTTGTCCGCCATATCAATAGCATCAACTTTACGCCCCGGAACGCCAAGCAAGTCATGGAAGAAATCCGCAATCTTTCTTGGATTGTAGCCGTCGTCCCATCCCATCTGAACATAAAGCCTAAGCTGATCATCGCCAACAAAAGCATCTCCGCCTCTTCTTGAGCCACGGTCGCGTTCACGGCGTCCGCCACGGTCTCTGTCGCGTCCTTTTGACTCAACAGAATAAGTGTTGATTTTTCCGTAGCGGTTTTTGTTCAGCATTCCGCCGTAAGAAACTGCAAGCAATGAAGCTACAACTTCCTCTGGATTCTGGCCGTTGCAAAGTTCTTCCGCAAGCTTGTCAAAAATAGGATCGCCTTTTCTTAAGTGAGGAACTTTTGGCTCTGCACAAGCATTAGCTTCTGCATTTTCATCCGCGGAAACAGAATCACTTTCAGCCTGAGATTCAGATTTTTCCTGATTGAGTCCAAGCTTGTTTTTTATATCAGAAAACAGGCGGCTCTTTTTTGCTTCAAGAACTTCTTCTATTGAAGGAACTTTGTCTTCAACAATTTCGCCCTTGGAACTTTTCTTTACAGTATTAATAAGATAATTAAGACGTCTGCGTGTTTCTTCCGGCTTTACAAAAGTAACCGCCATTCCAGCAGCTCCGGCACGTCCTGTACGTCCAATACGGTGAACATAAGTCGGACCGTCAAAAGGAAGCTCGTAGTTTACAACGTGAGTTACGCCTTCAATATCAATTCCGCGAGCAGCAACATCAGTCGCAACAAGAATTCTTGTTTTCTTTGAACGGAATCTCGCAAGGATTTTTTCACGCTGTCCCTGAGGAATATCTCCGTGCAATGCGGCGGCTTCATATCCGCGCTCGTCAAGTGACTTTGAAACATAGTCAGCATCAGATTTTCTCTGAACAAAAACAAGTCCGAAGAAATCAGGCGAAATATCAATAAGACGAACCAAAGCATCGACTTTTTCACTTTCGCGCATAACCCAATATTTCTGCTCAATCAAAAGCGGCTCTTCTTCAAAGCCTTCTTCTTCAACAATTTCGTATTCGCCCATAAAACGCTGGGCAATTTTCAAAATTTCTTTCGGAACTGTCGCACTGAACAAAAGAACACGGCAATCCTGATTTGCGCATTCAAAAATATTCTCAATATCCTCGATGAATCCCATGTCAAGCATTTCATCGCCTTCATCAAGAATAAAGTAATCGATTTTGCTGATATCAAGAACACCGCGGTCAATCAAGTCCTGAACACGTCCCGGAGTTCCAACAACAATTTCAACTCCGCGGCGCAAAGCTCTCATCTGCTCGCCCATCGAAGCTCCGCCGTAAACAACAGCAGTGCGCGGATATTTTCCAGTTGTAAACGAAGCCATTTCAGTCGCAGTCTGCATGGCAAGCTCGCGTGTAGGCTCAAGAATTATTGCGCGGACATGGTCGCTTTCTTCACGCAAATCCTGAACAAGAGGAAGTCCAAAAGCGGCGGTTTTTCCAGTTCCAGTGCGGGCCTTTGCGATAACGTTCGCATCTCCATTCAAAAGACGCGGAATTGCAAGAACCTGAATTGGTGAAGGAACTTTAAAACCTTTTTTCTCAATAGCGGCAAGAGTGATTTCATCAAGTCCCAAGTCTGCAAATGAAATTGTCTCAGGCTCATTCGATGATTCATTTGAATTTTCCACAGAAACCTGTGAATCCTCTGCGGGCATAGTAATCCCGTCAACTTTGTTTTCTAAATCTTCCATAAACGATTCCCTTTTCCTTACATGAAAGACCGGAACCGCTTGAAAATATCTTTTTTTACTTGATTTTCCTTTTTACCTGGCAAAGCCTAAGAAGCGGCTGCAATCTGACATGCTTATGATATAAAATATAGCGTAAAGTATATAAAATTTTTCAATGTTATTCAAGTGAAAAAGTATAAAAACGCAAAAAATGTCATAATTTTCCATCAAAATTCTATATTTACTGTCATTATTAGGCTCAACCGCGATGTTTCTAAAAGAAACTCGGTTAATAATCCATTGAAATTTTATAGCTGATTAATTTTCACAAAAACCATGCAGAAAATTACTTTTTTCAGAAATAAATATGTTATGAAAAACAAAATTACTTTTATAGCAATTATTTTGGCAGCGAACATTTGCCATGCGCAAATCGAATTTTATTCCGGGAACAATTTTAAATTTCCTGTAAAAGACGGAAAAGAAAATTTTTCGCTGAAATACGATTCCGGCTCAAAGTTGAAAATCCACGGACTAACTGCAATTTGGGTTGCAGGAATCGGAACAGAAACTTTTCACGACATTGCAAGCTCTTCATTTTCTGAATTCGAGACAATGCAAAAATACCGCTACGGAATAAAATATTCAGCGGCAACAAAATTTGCGGCCACAGAATTTCTTGCGGGAACTTTGCATTTTTCACAAGGAATTTCAAGGCTAAAGCATCCAAGTTTTTATGTTCCCGGAGCACTAAAAAAGCCTTCGCTTTTGACACCGGGAATTTCGCCAGCCCTGCCCTCCTGGACTTCTGCAAAAACTCCGTTGTCGGCGGCAATTTCAATTTCTTCTGGAAACAAAAATTCAGTTTTACCAACGTTCCAGTTTTCTATTCTTGAAACAAAAGAATTTTACGCATCTGCCTTCAAAAGATTTTCAGCTCCGTTAATTCCAAACGCAAGCATTTCATTCTCAGGAGGACTTTTTGAATACGGAAGAGAAAACACTTCGGCTTGGTTTCAAAAGCAAAAATATTTTTCCGAAAAGAAACGAGGCGCAGTGGAGACTGAAGTGAATTTTGTTTTTCCGCATTTTAGAATTTCAGGAGCAGCAGGAATGCACGAAAGTCCGTTCGGTGGAAATTTCTGTTGGGCAAGGCTTCAAAACTTCATTCTTTTAGGCGATTTTTTGCTGCATTCCTTCCATTATATTGCAGATAAATCTTTAATAACCGTTGACAAATCTGAAAACAGAATAAGAACACAAACTGGAATAAATCCGCAGTACACATTTTGGATCGGAAAAAATTCGGCAAGCATAGGAATTCTTTTTTATTCCGCGGAAAGACAGACAACCGAAAAAATTCCCACTTGTTTCAACGAATACTGCGCAAAAACAGCATTGAATGTTTCAAGCGGAAAATTCAAAATTTCATCAAACGCATCTTTTCTTTATTCCACGGAAAAAAATGAAAAAGAATATTCAACGCAGATAAAGGCTTCAAGAAATTTCAAAAGCTCTTCCACAAACGCAACTTTTTCCTATAAGAAAGAAGACTCAGGGAAAAACACATTTTCATTAGCAAGCACAGTTTATCCTAAAAAAATAATCATACATCAAGCCGGAATCGGATTTTCGCTTGCAGAAAACGAAGGAGAGTTCAAATGCAGTCCTTCAGCGACTACAGTTTTTAAAGGCGGAAACAGAAAAATCAAATGGAACATAAAAACGGCATTTCTATTAAATTTTTAAACTTTCTTCAAAACAGTCCAAGACCTATTGAATTTACCGCTATTTTTTAATAAAATTGCTTGAATTAATTGCATTATGCGGAAATCTTTGCATTTCGTATTCTGCCGACTCACGAATTTTTTTTTGAGAGGTATACACTATGGGTTTTGATATTACAAAAGTACGTAATATCGGTATCAGTGCGCACATTGACTCTGGTAAAACAACAACATCAGAACGTATCTTGTTCTACTGCAACAAGATTCACCAGATCCATGAAGTTCATGGCAAAGACGGTGTAGGCGCTGTAATGGATTCTATGGATTTGGAGCGCGAGCGTGGAATCACAATCCAGTCAGCAGCGACTCAGGTAAACTGGAAAGGCACAACAATCAACCTTATCGACACTCCAGGCCACGTAGACTTCACAGTTGAAGTTGAACGCTCACTCCGTGTTCTTGACGGAGCAATCCTTGTTCTTTGCGCTGTTGCAGGTGTTCAGTCTCAGTCTATCACAGTTGACCGCCAGCTCAAACGCTACCATGTTCCACGAATAGCTTTCGTAAATAAATGCGACCGTCAGGGTGCAAATCCGCTTCGTGTATGCGCACAGCTCCGCGACAAGCTCGGACTCAATGCATATATGGTGGAACTGCCAATCGGTCTTGAAGACAAGCTTCAGGGTGTTGTAGACCTTATCGCAATGAAGGCTTACTATTTTGAAGGACATGACGGTGAAGAAATCCGCGTTGCAGAGATTCCGGCTGAACTTGTAGAACAGGCAAAAGAAAAGAGAGCAGAACTTCTTGAAGCGGCCGCAATGTTTGATGACTCGCTCATGGAAGACCTTATGGAAGAAAAAGAAGACATTCCAGAAGAAAAGATTATCGCCGCAATCCGCAAAGGAACTCTTGAAGAAAACTTCGTAGCAGTATTCTGTGGTTCTGCGCACATGAACAAAGGTATCCAGCCAGTCCTTGACGGTGTTGTACGCTATCTTCCTAACCCGACTGAAGTTCACAACTACGGTCTTGACCTTGACAAGAATGAAGAGCAGGTTGAACTTTTCAATGTTGAAAACAAGCCTTGTGTCGCTCTCGCATTCAAGCTTGATGACGGTCAGTACGGTCAGCTTACTTATGTCCGCATCTATCAGGGAAAAATCACAAAAGGCGATGAGCTTTACAATACACGCGCAAAGAAAAAGTTCAAGGTTGGACGCATTGTCCGCATGAACTCAGCGGCAATGGAAGACATTAACGAAGGTCAGCCAGGCGACATTATCGCGTTGTTCGGAGTTGACTGCGCATCAGGAGACACATTCTGCGGCGGTGGGCTCAACATTGCAATGACTTCTATGTTCGTTCCAGAACCTGTTATTTCAGAAGCAATCACTCCTGTAAACAAGCAGGATGCCGCAAATATGTCAAAGGCACTCAACCGCTTTACAAAAGAAGACCCTACATTCCAGACTTACGTTGACCCTGAATCAAATCAGACAATCATCAAGGGAATGGGCGAGCTTCACCTTGCAGTTTATGTTGAGCGCATGAAACGTGAATACAAATGCGAAGTTACAGTTTCTCAGCCGGAAGTTGCATACCGCGAGTCTATCACACAGCGCGCTGACTTCAACTACACTCACAAAAAGCAGACTGGTGGATCAGGACAGTACGGACGCGTTGCAGGATTTATGGAGCCAATTTCAGAAAAAGACTACGAGTTTGTTGACGCAATCAAAGGTGGAGCAATTCCAAACGAATACATTCCTTCTTGCGACAAAGGTTTCAAGAAAGCAATGGAAAAAGGCTCTCTCATCGGAGCACCAGTTGTTGGCGTAAGATGCACAATCAACGATGGTCAGTACCACCCGGTTGACTCTTCAGACATAGCATTCCAGACTGCCGCTATCGGCGCATTCCGTGAAGGCTACGCAAAGGCAAAACCGGCAATTCTTGAGCCAATCATGAAAGTTCAGATTGCAGGACCTACAGAATTCCAGGGAAATATGTTCGGACTTATCAACCAGAGACGCGGTGTTATCATCGATTCTTCTGATGAAAACGGAAACTCAACTGTAAACGCAGAAGTTCCTCTTTCTGAAATGTTCGGATTCTCAACAATTCTCCGCTCTTCTACACAGGGAAAAGCAGAATTCACAATGGAATTTGAAAAATACAGCAAAGTTCCAAATGCAGTTGCCGACGAGCTTATCAAGGCTTATGCAGAAAAGAAAAAGGCTGGACAGGCAAAATAAAATTATAAAAGCCTAGTTTAACCGCAGAATCTTCAGTGAAAGAATTTTCTTTTGCTGGAGATTTTTTTATTGTAAAATAAAATTTATGTGCTATACTTATTCAAACGGACACAGAACTTTTTGCAAGAAAAAACATTTTGAAGTGCAAAACCTTCTGCAAAAGTTAAAAAAATCAAGCTAAAAATTCAGGAGGCAGCATTATGGCAAAGCAGGAATTATATGAAAGAAGCCCGATCCGCATTTTTGACGAAGCGGCAAACGGAGGGCTCAAGGCTGGAGAACTAGGACTTGTTACAGCAAAAAAGGGACTTGGAAAAACCTCCGTGCTTGTTCAGTTCGGAATGGACACACTTCTTAACGGAAAGCAGCTTGTTCACGTTTCATTCAACCAGCACAGCGAAAACGTAATTTCTTGGTATGATGGAATCTACAACGAAATTTCAAAGAAAAAGGCAATCGCAAACGCCGCTGACGTAAAGGAGCAGATCCTTCGCAACAGAACAATTTTGAACTTCAATCAGGACAACATCAGTCTGGAAAAAGTTGTTAACACATTGAATGCGCTCAAGGCTGGCGGAACAGCAGTTGCAGGAGTTGTTATTGACGATGTTGATTTTTCAAAAGTAAAAGAAGCCGACTTGCAGACAGTCGCAAGCTACGCAAAGGCAACAAAGACAAAAATCTGGTTCAGCTCAACTTCAGCAGGCGACAAGCTTGAAGATTCAGCTCCAAAGGCACTTCTTCCATACTTCTCTGCTGTTATTCACCTTTCTTCAAAGAATTCTGTAACTCAGCTGAGCATTCTGAAAATGGGTAAGAACACGGATATTGAAACAACACTTAAGCTGGATTCAAAGACCCTGCTCATCACAAACAACAAGTAATTTCAGAATGTCTCTGAAAGACGAACTTTTAGAGACGGCAAAAAAAACGAGGCTAAAACAAAGCGACTGCCCTTTAGAAATAGAGGGCAGTTTTTTTGTTTTTGAAATATTATTGAAAGAAATTTGGACTAAATAAAAAAATTTCCTTTAGCAAATCCGTTATTTTCCATAGGACTGTAATTATAAATAAAACGGAACTCTGTAAAGATTTGTTTTTCTTTTTCCATTGTATACAGTTTGATGCATTCTTCTTTTCTTTCCTCGTCCAACTCATTGCGGACAAAAAGGTCGTGCGCTATTGCTGGAAAGGAAGCTTGACTTGTTTTAAAATAGGTCAAATTTCGAGTTTCAAAGGAAAAACATGAAGCGCATGCTTACGCATGAACAGTTCCGGCTTCTGATGAACCGCAACAGAATTGAGAACGCCTGGTCGGTAATGAGGCTGAACTACAACCTGGTTTACCACCGCGCAAGGAGCGTGGCTGGAATGTTCCGCCGGGCTTGTTCATTGGCAATCATTTGAGTTCAATTTATAGCAATATGATTGTAGCGGCAGTCGCAGTATTTTCCGCCGCCGGCAAGCGTGAATTCTCTGGAAAACTCCGTGTTGTTCAGGGCGGCCATGTCGTAGTCCAAACTGCACATTGCCGGAATGTATTCCTTTAATCCTAGCTTTGTCATAAGGAAGCAGACTCCGCAGGTGTGGAAAGTCGCCGTATATTGATTCAAGGTTTCGCCGTCTTCAACGGAAAATTTCCAGGAATAGGGATTCGTGTTTTTCTCGCTTTCTTTTGCCTGCGATTTCAGCAGTTCCCGCCCTTTTGCCGTGTATGCCCTGCTTTTTTTGGCGGCTGCTTTCATCAGAAAGTTTCCGCACATCGCCCTGCGGTAATAGACGCGGACTTCTTCCAGGGAATATTTTTTTTCTGTTGACAAAAGCACGGCGGAAAGCATTGCGCAGCTCAGAATATTCATCAGAAAACGGTCGCCTTTTTCAAATTCGTCAACTCCGGACAGAATTTTTCTGTATTTTTTGCTGGCGTTTTTCATCACCTCCGCAGGATTCCGCTCGTCAAACGATTTTGAAAGCTGCTTTCTGAACGTTCCCTTGAAACCTGTCCACATAAGTCTCTGAATAAAGCCGTATCTCATTTTCCGCCTCAAGATATTGTAAGTTGCCGCCGGATAAATTTATTGTGCTGAACGCTGATTCCCCTGTCAAACCGGGGGAGATGGTAGCCAGCCAGCTGCGATAATGACAGAGCCGCAATCCAACCAAAGCCGTGAATTTTCTCCTACAGCCCTTTCACGTTCAGGGCGCGGACGGCATTCAGGACTGCCAGAACCATTACGCCCACGTCGGCGAAGATTGCGAGCCACATATTTGCGATTCCCAGCGCACCGAGCGCAAGGCAGGCGAATTTTATTGCGAGAGCGAACGAGATGTTCTGATAGACGATTCCGATGCACTTGCGCGAGATTCTGATTGCCTTTGCTATTTTGAGCGGGTCATCGTCCATAAGCACAACGTCGGCGGCCTCAATCGCGGCGTCCGAGCCCATCACTCCCATTGCGATTCCTATGTCGGCACGCGATAGAACCGGCGCGTCGTTTATCCCGTCGCCCACGAACGCAAGCACGTCGTTCTTTTTCTTTTCCGCAATCAGCCTTTCAACCTGATTCACTTTGTCCGCCGGAAGAAGCTCCGCATGAACCTCGTCGATTCCAAGATCCGCCGCCACTTTATCAGCGACTTTCTTCGCGTCTCCGGTGAGCATTACGGTCTTTGCGACTCCGGCTTTTTTCAGAGCGGAAAGAGCTTCCCTGGATGTCGGTTTTTCAACATCGGAAATCACGATGTGTCCCGAATATTCTCCGTCAATCGCCAGGTGGATTATCGTTCCGAGCGAATGGCATTCCGCAGCCTCGATTCCGAGCTTTTTCATCAGCCTGAGGTTTCCCGCAGCGACCTTGTGTCCGTCAACTTTTGCGGTGATTCCGTGTCCGCTTATTTCCTCGATGTCCGCGACACGGCTTCTGTCGATTTCCTTTCCGTAGGCCGCCTGAAGGCTTCTGCTGATCGGGTGGGATGATGAGCATTCTGCGAGCGCGGCATATTCAAGAAGCTTTGCCTCTCCGATTTTGCTGTGGTGAACCGCCGTAACCTCAAAGACTCCGCGGGTCAGCGTTCCGGTCTTGTCGAACACGACGATTTTTGACTTGGATAGCGTCTCAAGGTAGTTCGAGCCTTTTATGAGAATGCCTTCCCTGCTTGCGCCTCCAAGTCCCGCAAAGAAGCTTAGCGGAATGCTGATTACGAGAGCGCACGGACAGCTGATTACGAGGAAGGTGAGCGCGCGGTAAATCCAGTCGCTCCAGTTCGGAGAAGATTTTGCGATGATGCAGACGAGCGGTGGAAGAACGGCAAGCGCAAGCGCGCTGCAGCAGACGGCAGGAGTGTAGACCCGTGCGAACTTGGAGATGAATTCCTCGGACTTGGATTTTCTTGAGCTGGCGTTCTCCACAAGCTCCAGGATTTTTGAGACGGTAGACTCTCCGAAATTCTTTGTCGTCCTGATTTTTAGGACTCCGCTCATGTTTATGCTTCCGCTTATGACTTCCGTTCCTGTGCTGACTTCACGCGGCAGGCTTTCACCTGTGAGCGCGCTTGTGTTCAGCGTTGAGATTCCTTCTATTACAATGCCGTCAATCGGAACTTTCTCTCCGGGCTGAACCACAATAACGGTTCCCGGCGCGACTTCAGAAGGGTCAACCTGAACAAGCCTTCCGTCCTTTTCGATGTTCGCATAGTCCGGGCGGATGTCCATAAGCTCGGTGATGTTCCTGCGGCTTTTTCCGACCGCATAGCTCTGGAAGAATTCGCCGATCTGGTAGAAAAGCATTACGGCGACCGCCTCGTTGCAGTCGTCAATCAGAAGAAGATTTCCGTGCGCACTGTAGATTTCAAGCGCGAACGCTCCCGCTGTTGCGACCGCCATCAGGAAATTCTCGTCGAAGACCTGGCGGTTCCATATTCCCTTTCCGGCTTTCTTGAGAATGTCGTATCCGATTATCAGATAGTCAACCACGTAGAGAATCATCTTGAGCGGAACTTTTCCCGGAATCGCGGAGAACACGTTCAGCCTTTCAAGCACGTTCAGCACCAGAAGCAGCGTGAACGCCGTGATGATTCTTGCAAGTATTTTCTTCTGTTTCTTTGTCATAAATTCTTCCTTAATTAATTGTCATTGCCGGGCTTGACCCGATAATCTTTCACAGAGAGATTCGCCGATAAAGCCGGGGAATGACATCGGGCGTTTAAAACTCAATCTCGCAATCGTCCTCGACTTTCCTGCACGCCTTGAGGACCGCCTTCATCACTTTCTTGTCGTCCTGCCCGTCGCCGAATTCCACGGTCATTTTCTGAAGCATGAAATTCACGCAGGCATCCTTTACGCCCTCAACAGTTTTTGTTGCGTCCTCCATTTTCAGGGCGCAGCTCGCGCAGTCAACTTCAATCTTGTAAGTCTTTTTCATGTTTTCCTCCGGAAAGTCAGTCCTGTTTATTCCTTCGATTAAGCGATTGTTTAATCTTTATATTCAAGATATAATCCGGGGCGGATATTTGCAAGGGCGGCGCAAGATTTATTTCCTTTTCGGAAAAACAAATTTCCGTTTGGGACGCTTGACGGGAGGCAAAAAATGAAGCTTGTTCACGGACACAACGAATATTTCAATCTGGATCTGCTCAGGGAGATTCTTTCAGACGGAAACACCGTGCGGGAAACCGCGGAATGTTTTGCGGTTTTTGCCGATGAGGTGCGCGTGCGGATTTTCATGCTTCTGTGCCACACAAAGCAGTGCGTCGTGAACATTGCGGACTTCATGGAGATGACCGCGCCTGCCGTGTCCCATCATCTTAAAATCTTAAAGGATGCTGATCTGATTGAAAGCTGGCGCGACGGAAAGGAGGTTTTTTATTCAGCGTCGGATTCGGAGAAGAGCCGCACGATGCACGGAATAATTGAGAGGCTGATGAAGACAAGCTGCCCGGACTTTGAGAGCAAGCATGAGAAAATCAACGAGCGATCGGAATTTCAGGACAGGCAGATTGAGACTGTGAAGAAAGTCCACGACTTTATGTGCGAGCATATTTCGGAGCGGTTTACGATTGACGGTCTTGCGCGCAGGTTCGGCATGAACACGACGACTCTAAAGACAGTTTTCAAGGACGTGTACGGAACTTCGCTTGCTGCGCACATCAAGGAGCACCGCATGAAAAAAGCCGCGGAGCTTCTTTCCAGAACCGACCTTTCGATAAGCGAAGTCGCAGCCCAGGTCGGATATGAGAGCCAGGGCAAATTCAGCGCGACATTCAAGGAATTCTACGGCACGATTCCGAGCGGATACAAGAGGGACAAGCGGTGAGGAAAATGAAATTCTTTCAGTCCAGCTGTGTCTGCCAGTTTTTATTTTCATAAGCCGCAAAGCACATTTTTATCTGCTCAAGATTGTTTTTTTCTTCCGCAAGATTGAGCTTAGAAATTTCTTCAAGTGAAAAATATTTACTTTCTGTTGTTTCGATGTTTGCCGTGAATTTTCCGTCTTTTTTTATTGAACAGAGAATGAAGATTTTGCAGATTTTCCAAGCATAAACCGGCTTGTTGTGTTTTTCCCTGTCTTGAACCGCAATCACTTTTTCAAGCGGAATTTCTGTTTTGTGCGCAACAATTTCTGCGGAGATTTTTCTGATTTCTTCGTAACGTTCAATGTCGAACTTGTCTTTTCCGTAAGTGAGTCCGGCCTGCGCTATGCTCTGAAGTTTTACCGCCCAGTCAAGCCAAATATTTTCCCCGCTCATTTTTCTTCCCTGTTCCTTACCATTTCCGCGTCGCTGATTACTTTGTTGCGGTATGTGATGTCGCTTCGTTTTGTAAAGCCGTGATTTTCCCAGAATGTGTTTCCGCTTTCGTTGTCGGAAAAGACGAGGAGTGCGACTTTTGCGATTCCCTGTTTTTTAAGTGCGTCCGTTGCGGCTTGGAGCAGTGCGGTTGCAATTCCGCATCTTCTGAACTGGGGAAGAACCGCCGTGTGGTAAATGTAGCCACGCCTGCCATCGTGCCCCGCGATGATTGTTCCGGCAAAAATTCCGTCTGTTTCTGCAACAAAGCATGTCTTGGGATTTCTGCGCAGAAAACGGACAATGCCTTCCTTTGTGTCGTCAATGCTGTTCAAGCCCATTTCCGGAATGTTCTGCCAAAGCTCAAGGCACTTTTTCCAGTCGCGTTTTTTCATAACCCTGATTTTCATTTACTCCGCCTTGCACATCAGCTTGAGCCGCTGCGATTCGTCGTAGTCAAAGCCGAATTTTTCGTAGAACGGAATTTTGTCCGGCCCGGCACAGAGTTCCACGAAAATATTTGTTCCGCTCACTCCGTTTTTTCTGACAAAGTTCAAAAGCTCATCAATCAGAAGCCTTCCGATTCCCATTTTCTGATATTCGGGGCGGACAACAACATCCTTGATGAAGTAGTCCAGACCAAAGTCGCCGAGCATCCGCGCCATGCCAACGATTTTTCCGCCGTCAAAAACCGAAACCCGGAACAGAGTGTTTCTCATCGCAAGCTCCGCCTGTTCGGGTGAAGGTCCCGCGCCCCAGACCGTTTCCCAAAGCTCGATGAACTGCACAGCCGTAAGCTCGTTGTATTTTATCGTAAGATTTTCTGTTGGTTTTGATTCCATTCCTGTCTTCCATAAGAACTTTGACGCTATCTCAGGCAAAGTTTCTGTTCCTGCTTCCTTGAAAATTTTTTACAGTATATTTCATTGCGGCAGATTTTTACAAGCTGACATTGTTATTTTTTTTTTCCCGAATTCAACAAAAACTTTAGATGTCATGGGGATGCCTAACAAGTATCTTTTCTGTCATTGTCGGCCTTGACCCGAAAATCTAAATGCGTATATTGCAATCATTTTTAGATTGTCTTATCAAGTCCGACAATGACAAATTGACAGATTGACAACGAGACTAAAAAAGGCTGCCCGTTTGGACAGCCTGTCTTTTAGCAACTATAAAATGCTATTTTTTTAACCTTACAGTTTTTTATATTCATCGCAGTCAGGGTCAAAAATGAATTTGTACTCTGTGTCTGTTGTCATACTGTAAGGAGCTGATGTCAGTGTGGCAGGAAGCTTTGAGAACTTAATTGTGATGTATCCATTTGCTTCATTAGATTTGTCATAACCATTTAAGTCCTTCAAAGTTTTTGTTGCCTTTTCTTTTACAGTGTATGAACCTTCAATTCCCTTACCAGAGAAAGTTTGTGCTTTTGCATCTAGTTCTATTTTCCAGGAAGCTTCTGTGGCAACATTTAGTTCTATTTTTTCACCATCAAAATTTACTCTAAGTGCAGCATCTTCCGCATAAACGAATTTAGACACTTCAACATCTTTGTCATCGTCAAAGTAGTCGCCCAAAAGAATATTGCCATTATCCTTTACGAAATAGCACACAGAAATATTTTCTGCAAACATATTCTCATCGCCTAAGTATTCTTTTGCTTCTGCAACAGTGCAGCCGTTATCTTTTGCAAAATATTTGTACACATCATCCATTGAAGTCATTTTTTCGCCATCGACAGTCCAAGAAACAACGTTCAAATAAAGAAGTCCGGTATTTGCATTGTAAGTGTATTTGTATTCTGTTATTTCTGTTTTTGGTGATTCTCCTGTTGGCTGCTTAACTTCTGTTTCTGTAACAGTGTCGTCTTTAAAGACATAAGTAATTGTCTTAGTCTTTTTGTCATCTTTCTGTGAATACTGATAAGAGTTTCCGGCAAGAACATTTTTTCCTACAGAAGGTGGCAAAACATTTGTGCTGCTATCAGAAGATGGTTTGCCATTTGTGCTGCTATCATCATCGTCTGAATCACTGCCGCTAGAGCATGATGCGAATACGAACGCAAATGCAAGAAGCATAAGCGGTGTGCAAATTTTTTTCAAAGCTTTCATAAAAAGCCTCCTTGTAAAAAATAAAATA
>OIZT01000022.1_pt1 | contig 136787 bp, 121 predicted proteins | sample 1588611 | NCBI WGS metagenome assembly OIZT01 (sample SAMN03283278) | human gut metagenome | biome: human-associated habitat; material: feces | host: Homo sapiens | place: Peru | collected 2012
CTGATTGTTGCAAAGTAACTATAGAATTGCCCGCTCACGCGGTCGCAACAATCAGCGTGTTTTTGCCCCAGGAACCGTTCCTGCGTGCAAACTTTACTTAAATTATTTATAATGCGTTTGCCATGAATGCAAGATACACTTGAAAATCAGCGGAATTTAGTCCAAAATACAAACATGGAAATTTCAAATTCATTTAGAAAATTTTTTTCATCGGCACTTTTAATTTTTTCATCCTCAATTTTATTTGCGCAAAGCAAACGACCGGTTGTTACAGGAATCAACGCAATTCAGGCCGAAAACGGAAAAATTTCAATAAGCTGGATTCTGCCAAAAAACGATTCAGATTCAATTTCTTCATTTATAATCTACAGAAACAAAAAGCCTTTCACAAGCTACGATCAAATTGAATTCAGTCAGCCTTTGGTAACCATAGAAAAAATTACGGACTCCTACACGGACTCGCCAAGGGACACAAGTGAATATTTTTATGCCGTAATCACAATGATTTCAGAAAAGAACAAAACTCAAGGCAACAGTGAAATTTATTATGACGAGCAGCTCGACGGAAAAAAACCGCTTAAAACTGAAACTCCAGTCCGGCTTGTGCTTCCGGGAGTAAACGCGACAACCGAAGGAATCAAAGCTTCCGCTGCAATTTATCTTGGACAGCCTTCAATCAAAAAAACTCCTCAAGCAAAAAAAGAATACGAAGACAAAATGCGTGAAATGCCTTTGCCGCTTGTAGACGTTCTTGGGGAAACTTCAAAGCCTGAGGAAACTAAAATCAGCAAAAGTTCACGTAAAAAAATTCAGCCGCTTTTAAAATCAAAAAAAGAACAGACAAAAGTTTTGCCGGTTTATATTTTTGACGAAGACTTAATAAGTCCTGCTGGCGGAGATGAATATCTTTTATTTGAAATCTTACGCACTTCATTTATAAAGAAAAAATATTCGGATTCAATTGACGCGCTGAAAAAATTCCTTGCACAAAACAGAAGCAAGCAAGTTACAGACAGAGCGAATTTTTATCTTGGCGAATCTTACTATTATACCGGAAATTTTCCGTCTGCGCTCACATACTTTCTTTCACTTGAAGAAACATACCCAGAGCTAAGCCGAAAATGGACAGAAAGCACGCTAGATAATTTTTCCGTTGAAACAGAATAAAATGTTTTATGATTTTATGGGCAAACTGAAATCAATCGTCGAAGACAACATTCGAACATTAAGATGGAAAGACAAACATGTATAGTAATCCGCGCTGGCAGTGCGCCGATTTTCTTTTATATGCAAGTAATGTCCTGTATTCTTTTTTCGTCTTAAAGTCGTCAGATTTTGTCACGATACCGCTATAACCAAAACACTTTGCAGAAGGCCAGTACATGGACACAAATTTTACAGTCACGACAATTTATTCTGATTGTCAGTCCTGATGCGCCTTGATAACTAAAAGTACGTTTGAATTGTTTTTATTAAACTGATTGAATCAAATTATAAAAATGATTTTGCTAAAGCCAGAGAACTGAACCTCTTGCATTCAAAAGTTAAACGCAGGATTCAGAATCCGAAATTTTCCTCACATAAACTTCCGGCTTTTGGGGAGCGTGAATTTTTCCGCAGCGATTTCCTCGATTTTCAGAAGAGCGATTTTGTTTTTGATTCCGCCGCCGTAACCTGTGAGGCTTCCGTCCGAGCCGAGAACTCGGTGGCACGGAACGACAATGCAGACCGGATTCCAGCCGACAGCTCCGCCGACCGCCTGCGCGCTCATTTTCTCAAGACCTTTTTTTGCGGCAATGTTTTTTGCAATCTCGCCGTAAGTCGTTGTCGCGCCGAACGGAATTTTCAGCATCTCGTCAACAACCAGTTTTCTGAAAGGCGTAAGATTTTCGATTCTGAATTCCGGCGTAAAGTCAGGATTCCGCCCTGAAAAATAAACGTCAAGCCAGCGGCAGGTTTCCGAAATCACAGGAAATGAATCAATGGAATCCGCGGAAATTTTCTTTACCCCGCCGCCTGAATTTTCCGCGTGCTTCTTCTCGTCAAACGGATATTCAAACCAAAGCCCGGTAAGAAATTTGCCGTCGCTTTCAATAAAAATTTTTCCGAGCAGAGAAGCGTATTCAAAAATGCATTTCATCTATTCAATCTCAACAAATCCGCCGCGCCAGTCCTTCACGATGTCCGGATGCGACGAAGCGTAAGAAATGATTTTTCCGCCAAGCCCGGATTTCACGAGCGACTGCACTTCTGAAAACGGAAGCCTGTTCACCGCCGGGCAGGTCGTAGTCAGCGCGACAAAAATTTTTCCGCCGGAAGATTTTCTAACCGCACGCAGCGGCCAGATTTTGCAGTCGAACGGCTTTTCCTCCGCAGAAAGAACGCAGCCTTTTTCCGAGTCCAAAAACGGACAGACAGCCTCCTCGTCAGGACTGTCAGTTCTGTAGCCGCCTGAAAGGTCAACGGTGAACGAATTTTTTCCTGCAGGGCGGAAATGCGCAGACGGAAATTTTTTCTCAAGACGCTCCTTTGTCTCCAGGTCAAAAAGCGGAGTTTCCCACAGACTCTGGCGGCGGAACGAGCAGCAGAAACGGCATGACGCGCAGTCAGATTTTTTTAAGATTTTTGAAAGCATGGTCACTCCTCCGCTTCACCGTAAAATTTGTCCAGAATGATGTCGGGCTTGTACGAAAGTTTTGCCTTGCGAAGTCCCTCGACTCCCATGTCCTCCTCGCGGTTCAAGTACAGAAAATTTTTTGACTCCTTGGCAAAAAGATTGTTCACCACGGAATACGCTCCGTCCGCCGCATAACTGGAAAGAGCCTTCTCAAAATGAATGTCCAGAACCTGAGGCGAAACCGGACTTGCAAGCGTCATCGCGGCGGGTTTCCTGTCAACGTAAAGAACTCCGCCGCGGATATTAAGCACGGAATGGAATTCAACAGCCGAGGCTATGCCCTGTTTTTCAAGCACAAGCGCATGGTCGGAATTTCCGTCTGAAGAATTTCTCTCCTCCAGCCACTTTTCTTCTATACAGATGATGTCGCCGGCAATGTCGTTCTGGGGGAAAGTCTTGAATTCCCAGCGGTTCTCGTAAAGCCGCATGAAGCGCGCGATGTGATTTTTTTTCTTGTGGAATTTCTGCCCCGGAAGTTCCGCAAGGTTTTTCGCAAGGTAAATGTAGTCGCTGTCGTTGCGGCCGGAATTCCAGCTGATTTTAATTCGCGGAAAATTTTCTGAAAGGCAGGAATCAATCTCGTTCTTCTGGTCGCGCGTGCAGAGGCAGAATCTGAGCGGCGTTTTTTCCGCGGAACATTTTTCGACAAGAAAGGAAAACGCGTCCTTCAGTGTGGAATTTTCAGAAACCGCAAGAGGAAATCCGAAGCCGTTCCTGCTGCCGTTCCCATTGTAACGCCGGAACAGAAATCCGTCCCTGACCAAAAGTTCGATTCCGTATTTGTCCTGAAGAAGAAAAATACTTGCAGGCGCGCTGTCGCTTCCCAAAAGTTTTTCCGCGCGGATATTCTGTCCAAGCCACTCAAAGTCAGAAAGATTCATGCAATAAAAATAATCATAAAGACCGAAGTTTGCAACAGATTTTTGTATAGTGAAAGTTTCTTAAAAAAATATAAAAAAAACAGCCATGCAAAATTATGCAAAGCTGTTTAATTGAAAGCTAAATTCCGCGCGCTACCATGAGAGTCTGTATGAAACTCCAGGCTCAACTCCATGCGCAGTCGGGATTACGCCGATGTTCATGCTCAAATTGACGCTGTTGTTCTTGTGATAGAAGAAAGGACGCACGAATCCGTAAGCAAGCGATACAATTCCCAATCCTAATGCAAAATCCCTATCTGCTTCATCTTCAGCAGCAAAACCAAGATAACAAACCATTAATTTGCTTCCTGTCAAAAAAATTCCGTCACCCCAGTGTCCATTCCTATACGAGCCTAATCCCAACAAGATATTCTGAAATCCGATTCCAAGCCTTTCGCCTGCAGTGTAGTCGTTAGACTGAATCTTTCCGCTAGTGCCGACAATTTTTTTCTTGGTGAGCAGTTCTAGTGTCTCGTCACTTACAACATTAACTCTGTATGTATCTTGAATTGTGGCTGTTGTAACATCGAACGCCTGTATATCCAAGACATATAAAGTTCCAAGCGGTTTAAAACTTCCAGAAATTACAGTCTGCGCGCCAGTTTTGGCTCCCAATTGCTGCATTGTCTCATCGCTCACCTCGCCTGAAAGCTGAAAGTTCATCTCCTTTTTTATCACGTCAAGATTTGCGCGGGTAACAACCTGAAGTTTTCTAAGCTGAACAATATCTGTAGTCAGCTCGCCAAGCATATATTCAGAAAGCTCATTGTAAGATGATGAAATTCCAAGAATTGCAACCGTTGTTTTGTTTTTTAGCGAAGAAGAAAATTTCTCTGCCGCCTGCGTTAGCGCGTTGTCAATCGTAACGCCTTTTGCCTGAGAAAAAGAAACTGCAATACCAATCAAAGAAAACATCAGCGTAAAAATAATTTTTTTCATTTTCATCTTAGCGAACCTCCGAAGTAATAATGCCAGCCTTATGTGCAGACAACTGGACAACACGGTTTATTTCATCGAGGGAATTTTTCTCCTCATCTGTTTTTGCCTCGACTTTCCCCATCACAAGCGCAATCTGCTCATCAAGAACGTTGTTGTCAATTCCAAACAAAGCGTAATACCGGTATTCCACAACACCGTCCGCCTTTCTTTTTACCTGAGTCCAGAATGTTGAAAGCCTTTGAAATCCGTTGATTTTTGACTGCGAGAATGCGCCTGTAACAGCTTTTGCCATTTTAATTTTCGCATCATTTGAGTCTTTGTTTCCACTGGCGACAGTTCCAGATTCACGTGTAACCGCCTGCTCAATTCTGTTTGTCATCTCTCCAGATGCCCGGTCGGTTTCAACCCAGATTCTAAGCAAGTCTCTGTCATCCCCATAGCCTTCAACCGCAATCAAAGACTTGTCCTTTGCTTCAGGCAAAGCGTTGAGTTTCTCGTAGTTCTGGGAAGAAACACATTCAACCCAGTCAGGAACGCCTTTACCAAACTCTGAGCCTTGCCAGTCAAGAAGCTCGGTTCCACTGACTTGCGCAGCAGTTTCCGGTTTTGCTGGTGCCGAAGCGCAGCCAATCACACAGGAGCAAATCAAAGCAGCCCCGGCAATCAAAATAATTTTCTTCATTCTTCTTCCTCCTGAAAAAACTGAGATTTGATTTTTAGAACAATGAATCAAGCAGTTTTTCCTTTAAATCTTTTTCTATTTCAACGCGCGCCTTAGCGTATGCATTGCTCAAATCACGGTGGCCGTATTTTGGATATTGTCTTGAATAAGAGCCTAGAACCTCATTGCTTCCGTCCGAAGAAAAGACTTGCAAAGAAATTGCAGGACGCACAAAAACGCCCACGGCATTTTTTGACTCTGAAAAATGAATATTTCCCGCAATGAGAAAATTCGAATTTTTTCGTCCGCAGACAAAGCCTTTAGACTCAAAAAGCCGCTGAATTGTATAAGACACGTTTTTTTCAGTATCGTTTTGAATTTCCACATTGAAAGTCAACTTAGGCTTTTCACGCGACATAACACTGCCCGCTCGTTCAGAAAGAATTCCGATTGACTTTAAGCTTTCACTTCCGCTTTTTGCATCAAGCACAGAAAGACTTTGCGCCGTAGCTTGCAGTTTTTCCAACGAAAAAAGAGCGGTCCTTGCAGCGGAAAAAGCTAAATAAGGATTTTTTGAATTCTCAGATTTCTGGATTTTCTCTGTCGCGCCCAAAATTCCAGAAGACAAAATTCCTTTAAATTCATTTATTGCGTCCTGTTTTCTGATGTAGGCACAAACTGAATATTCATTCCGCACAGAATTGAAAAAGGAATTCGTAAAGGAGACAGCAGGAAGCTTTGTTTCAGACTCGACATTTGTTTCTGAATAAACTGAACGCTGTTTTTCAGATTTTTCAAATGTTTTTTCGCTTCCATGCAATTTTGCAGAACGTTGAACAAAAATTTTTGTCTCAAAATATAAAGCCAATGTAGAAAGCGCAGAATCCTTTGCCACGGCTTCGCTATAGCCAGTTCCAACCGCCGATATATATTCAAAATCAGGAAACTGCAAGCCTTTGTTCTCAAACCAAAGCGGAAAATTCTCGCAGAAAAGGCACGAAACAAAAATAAAAACAGCCGCAAATAAAATTCTTTTTTTCATATTTTCTGATTTCCATTCTTAACTTTTCCAAATATTCACCCATTTTTAGCTATAAGCGGTCTTAATATAACACTTAAAATCCAAATATTCAACCACATTTTATTAAAAAATGGCTTATTAAGATATTTGGATTTTTATGTCTTTGTTCAAAATAATGCTATGAAATCTTCAGACATTCAAAAAAGACTAGCGGAAAACCTAAAACGAATCAGAAAGCAGCAGAAACTAACGCAGTTTGAGCTTGCAGAAAAAGCTGGAATTTCCGACGAAACAATAAAAAACATCGAGCTTTGCAAAACCTGGACCAGCGAAAAAACTCTCTCGCAGATTACAGATTCATTGCAGGTTGACATTCACACGCTTTTTCTTCCAATCGCTTCAAGCTTTGACAGACAGATTTCAGAAGACAACAGGCAAATCAAAGAGAATATAATAGAAAATTTGCGGAAATTTATTGATGAAAATTTAAAGAAAATGGCAGATGAAGAATGAAGCAGTCATTTGACAATTTTAAAATTAAAAGCCACTTTCAGAACTATCGCTTGAACAGTAAAAATTCCGTGCGAAAACAACCACTAGCGACGTAAACAAAAGTATAGCCGCCTCTAGCACGGCAAACAAAGGTCAATCTTGCGTCTTTTACGGATGCCTGATACGATCATTGCATGATAAAAATTGCAAGAGCCTCCCCTGCTGATTTTCCTGATACAGACAATATTTTTCAGACTTTCTTATGGGGAAAAATAAAGCAGCAAAGCGGACAGATTCCGCATTATTTCTGGGTAACAGTGCAGTATGAAAATGACGAGAATTCTGAAAGTAAAAATCATCCACTCGTTTTTCCTCTTATGGTGACCGAGCGCAGAACTTCCGGCGGAATTATATATGCTTATGCACAGCGTTCTCCGGCAGTGAATATAGGCGAAGAATTCCGCAGCCTGCTTCTGGAGGATATAGCAGAATCGCTGACTGAATTTCTTCCTAAGGAAACCGCATTCATCAGATTCGATCTTCCATGGCCGCACTTTGAAAAAAAGACTGAAGTCCTGAGGACAGAACTCTTGGAGCTTTCCATGAATTTCGGAACACGGACACACAATCTCCGTAAGGCGCAGAAAAATTATCTCTGCCCAAACACAATCATAATAGACCTTCGGTTTCCGCCGGAAAAGCTTCTTTCCTCAATGAGACAGCAGACGCGGAATTCAGTACGACGTGCCTACCGTGAGGAAGTGGAATTTTCGATTCACGACTCAGAAAGTCCGAAGCTGGAGGAAGAGCTTTCCGCATGGCACAAAATCTACACGGCGACAGCAGAGCGCAAGGGATTTTTTTATGAGAAGCCTGAATATTTTAAAATGATTTTCAGGACATGCAGAAACTGGAATACGGTCGCTACATCGGCGCAGGCAGACAGTCTTATTCCAATGGATGCTCAGGTTCCGCGGCCCAAATTCTATCTTTTCACTGCGCACAAAAACGATACTCTTCTAAGCGGACTTATTCTAGCTGTCTGCGGAAAAACCGCCTATTATATGTATGCGGCGAGTTCTCTTGAAGGGCGGGAATGCATGCCGAATTACGGACTTCAATGGGAAGTCATGAGATTTGCACGTACACTCGGCTGCACCCAGTATGACCTTATGGGAATTCCTCCTAACAGCGATGGCGAAAACAAGATGGCAGGACTTTATATTTTCAAGACAGGATTTGGAGGTCGAAAAGTCAGATATGGCGGCACCTGGGATTTTCCGTATAATGAAAAAAAATACAGAAATTACAGGATATGTGAGATTTCTAAAATATAGCAGCTTAAAAAATAGAGCCGCATTGATTTTTTTCATTTAAAACATCATTATGTTTCAACTATGTTCAAACCAGAAATTCTTAACACATTAAAAAAGTATTCGTCAAAAACATTTCTAAATGATCTTACAGCTGGAATTATCGTCGGCATTGTTGCGCTTCCATTGGCAATAGCTTTTGCAATCGCATCTGGAGTAGAGCCGGAGCGCGGACTTTTCACAGCAATCATAGCAGGGTTTTTTATTTCACTTTTGGGCGGAAGCCGAGTTCAGATTGGAGGACCGACAGGAGCCTTCGCTGTAATAGTTTATGGCGTTGTTGCAAAGTACGGATATTCAGGACTCGCAGCTGCAACTGTAATGGCTGGAATTCTTTTGATTATGCTCGGCGCATTTAAAATGGGCGGACTTGTAAAATTTATTCCGTACACAATCGTAACAGGATTCACCGCAGGAATCGCAGTAACAATCGCAACAGGACAAATCGGAGATTTTCTTGGACTTTCAATTTCAGTTTTCCCGGAAGGATTTTCAAAAATGCCGGGAAACTTCGTTGGCAAAATTGAAACTTACGCAATGAACATAACTCACATAAATTACTACTCGCTGATTATGGCTTCAGTTTGTCTTGCGCTGATTTTTATCTGGCCGCACTTCTGCAAAAAAATTCCAGGAAGCTTGATTGTAATTATACTCGCAACGGCAGCAAACATCCTTCTAAAGAAATACGCCGGACTTGAAACTGACACAATCGGATCGCGCTACGGAAGCATACCATCAACATTGCCTTCGCCTTTACTTCCGCAGTTCAGCGTGGAAACAATCACTGCTCTTTTTCCGACTTCAATTTCCATCGCGGTTCTGGCGGCGATTGAAAGTCTTTTGAGCGCAGTTGTCGCTGACGGAATGACAGGCACAAAACACGATTCTGACACAGAACTTATCGCGCAAGGAATTGCAAACATAGCATCTCCAATTTTCGGCGGAATTCCTGCAACCGGAGCAATAGCGCGAACTGCCACAAATATAAAGAACGGCGGAAAAACTCCTGTGGCAGGAATAATTCATGCAATCACGCTTCTTCTTATAATGCTGATTCTTGGAAAATATGCGGTTTACATTCCGATGGCAGCTCTTTCCGCAGTGTTGATAAATGTTTCCTGGAACATGGCAGGTTTCCCGGCGGTCAAGGCTTTGCTAAAAGGACAAAAGTCTGACATCTTTGTTTTGGCGGCGACTTTCCTTATCACGATTTTTATCGACTTGACAGTTGCAATCGAATTTGGTCTTGGATTCGCGGCATTCTTCTTCATAAAAAAAATGATAGATGTTTCAGAAGTTCAAAACAAGCGTGATTCCATTGCGGGCGGAATTTCAGGGAATGAATTTTTGGAGGAAAACATCGAAATTCCAGAAAGCGCAGTTGTTTATGAAATTGATGGTCCTCTTTTTTTCGGAACTGTAAGAAAATTTGAATTCGCAATAGAACGCGCAGGAGCAAATGCAAAAGTTCTTATACTCAGAATGCAAAACATGATTTACATTGATGCCGGCGGAATCCGTGCGCTTGAACAGGCAAAGGCAGCTTGCGATAAAAACGGAATCACAATTGTAATATCAGGAATTCATACGCAGCCTTACATTCTTTTCAGCAAAATGGGAATGATTGAAAAACTCGGAAAAGAAAATATTTGCGCAGACATAAAAGAAGCGTTAAGCAGAACAAATCAGCTTCTTGTAAATTAAAAATTCCGGCTGTCCTATTTTTTAGGGCAGCTATTTTCTTTCAAAGTATATCAATTATTTTTTTTTAATTGTATACTAACCGCATGATTGAAGAAAAAGAAACTGATACAGAAATTCAAAAAGCCGGACCAAAGACCGCGCTTGTTTCCATCGTGGGCCGCCCTTCAGCAGGAAAGTCAACATTTTTAAATACAGCAAGCGGAGAAAAAATCAGCATAGTTTCCCCAGTTCCGCAGACAACAAGAAACGCAATCCGCGGAATAATAAACACATCTCTTGGACAGCTAGTTTTTATTGACACGCCGGGGCTTCATCTAAGCGAAAAAAAACTGAACTTAAAACTTTCAAACATTGCACAGGAAAATATAAAAGAAAGCGACGCAATTCTTTACATCATCGATTCAACTCGTCCGCACAACGAGGAAGAGGAAATGATTGCTTCACTTTTGATTCCGCATAAAGACAAAGTTGTAATTGCAATCAATAAAACTGAAGATTCAAAATCCAATGCGCTAAATTCCAGAAGTTTCATTCAAAAAACTTTCCCTGATTTTCCAAGCGAACGGATTATTGAAATCAGCGCGAAAGAAGACAAAAATATAAATGAAGTTTTAAAAGCGCTTTTCAGTCTTGCAAAAGAAGAGCCGCATCTTTATCCAGAAGAATTTTACACGGATCAAGAAGTTGATTTTAGAATTGCAGAAATTATCCGCGGACAGGCAATCAACAGGCTTGAGCAGGAACTTCCGCACGCAATCTATGTTGAAATCAGCGACCTTAAAATGCAAACACCGAAACTTTTAAAAGTCCTTGCCTACATTTATGTTGAGCGCGAAAGTCAAAAAGGAATCGTAATTGGAAAAGGCGCATCAATGATAAAAACAATCAGAGTTGAATCAATTAAAGAATGCAGAAAAATTTTTCCATACAAAGTTGACATTGACCTGCGCGTAAAAGTTGACAAGAACTGGCGGCAGAAAGATAAAGTCCTAAACAAAATTATAAAGTAGTTTTTTCATGCGGAATTTTTGTTTATTGAAGAATTTAAACAAAAGCATTAAAATAGTTGCATTCTAAAAATTCACCTTGAGCGACTTTTTAAATTTTTATTAAGGAAAAAAATATGAAACTTACCTGCGGCATAGTTGGACTTCCAAATGTAGGAAAGTCAACAATTTTCAGCGCGCTAACAAAAGCTCCTGCAGAAGCTGCTAATTATCCATTCTGCACAATTGATCCAAACATCGGAATAGTTGATTTACCAGATGAAAGACTTGACTTCATGGCGAGTGTTTTTCAGCCAAAGAAAAAAATTCCTGCGACAGTTGATTTTGTTGATATTGCAGGCTTGATAAAAGGCGCCTCAAGCGGTGAAGGTCTTGGAAATAAATTTCTTGCAAACATCCGGGAAACAGCAGTCATTGCCCATGTTGTCCGATGCTTTGACAACCCGGACATTCAGCACGTTCGCGATGACGCAAAAACAGAAGCTCCAGTAGATCCGGAAAGCGACATTCTTACAATTGATTTTGAACTTGCACAGGCTGACTTGGACACAATCGCAAAGCGTGCAGAAAAAATTACAAAGCAAATCCGTGCGCTCGGAAAAGATGAGGAAAAACGTCTCGCTCCATATTTCAGCGCAGTCGAAAAAATCAAGCCGCTTCTTACAGATGGAAAATGCGCCCGCATGGCAGACTTGACTGATGAAGAAAAAAATGCAGTCTACGATCTTCACTTGCTCACAATAAAGCCGCAAGTTTTTATCTGCAATATAGACGAAGATACAATTCCAGCAGGAACAAACAAATATGTTGAAACCGTCCAGAAAATTGCAAAGGAACAAAAATCAGAAGCAATTGTTATCTGCGGAAAGTTTGAAGCTGATCTTGCAGAAATTGATGACGAAAACGACCGCAAGGAATTTATGGAAAGCGCAGGATTAAAAGAGTCCGGACTTTCAGTTCTTGCAAAACATGTTTATCATCTCATGGGACTTAGGACATTTTTTACAGGCGGATCTGATGAATGCCGCGCTTGGACAATTCACGAAGGAGACAAAGCTCCACAGGCGGCCGGCGTAATTCACACAGACTTTGAAAAAGGATTTATCAAAGCTGAAGCTTACACTGTCAATGACTTGAAGCAATATGGTTCAGAAGCAAAAATAAAAGAAGCTGGAAAATACCGACAAGAAGGAAAAGATTATGTCGTTCAAGACGGCGATGTTCTTTTCTTTAAATTCAATGTATAAACAAATCTTGCACTGCTATAAAAACAGCAGTGCTTTTTTTTTCGCAAATTAAAAATCACATTCACAGTTAAATTCCATGACTTTTCCAGTAGAAGGATGTGTGAATTTTATATAGCAAGAATGAAGCATAAGCCGTTCATCCGGTTCACAATGCCCATACAAGGTATCACCAATTATCGGAACTCCAAAACCATGAGAGTCGGCGCTTGCAAGACGAAGCTGATGAGTTCGCCCAGTATGCGGAATAAACAAAACTCGTGTAACATTTTTTTTATTTTTCAAAGGGCTTAAATATTTTTCCACATCAAGAATTTTCCATTCAGTAATAGCTTTTTTTCCATATACAGAATCCCAAATCTGATGCGGACGATTTTCAATATCAAGCCTAAAATAAAGTTCCATAGTTCCACTTTGCGGAATTCCTTTTTTTGCAAGAATTCCATCAAGCAAGGCGACGTATTTTTTTTGAACAAGACCTTCTTCAAATTGCCGGCATAAATTTCTATGAGCGTCTTTTGTAAAAGCAAGAATCATAAGCCCAGAAGTTTCCATGTCCAGCCTATGCACGGAAGGCTGCTCAATACATTCAGGAAAAAGTTTTTTTAAACGGTTTACAATGCAATCTTGCTTTTCAGGTCCTCGGCCAGGTACGCTTAAAAGTCCGCTTTGCTTGTTCACAACAATTAAATCGCTATCACGGTACAAAATTTTCAAGCCAAGAATTTCAGGAAGAATCAAGCCGCACCGTTCATCGCAAGGAGAATATTTGCAGTCTGAGATTTTGTTTTCAGTTGATTTTCCATAAAAAACTTCGCACATGCTAAGCGGAGTTAAATTATTTTTAAATGCAAAATTCAAAAGTTTTGGAGCACAGCAATCACCTGTCCCTGTAGGCGGAAGACGGTTTTTGCAAATTTGTTTTAGCGGACGATTTTTCCCATCAAAGCAATAAAAACTGTAAAGTTCATGCACTTTTTCCAAAGATTCAGAAGTAAGAGCAGAACGGCGAAACTGCAAATCTTGAACTTCTTCTTTTCGACAAGCTTTTAATTTTTCTGTAAGTAGATGAATTTCCTTGTCATTTTTTTGAAGAGCTGACATAATTTTTTTGCTAGAAACAATCGGTTCAACAAAAATCGCATCTTGGAATTTTCCTTCTATCTTTCTTGAGATTCCAGAAACTGTAAAAAAAATTTTATTTTCCTGCGCAGAATTTTTTGCAACAAGAACTCCAATCATAATTCCATTCGCAAAACGTTCTGCGCTTATTTTTTCCGTCGTATAAACAAGAGAAAGTTTCTTTTCTTCCAAAAGCGAAATTATTTCTTTGCAATATTTAAATGCCAGCGCTTCATCAAAAGGAGGAAACATTTTTTAATTATACAGAAAAAATCTGTTTAACTAAATATGGAATCGCCTTTTCAAATTTTACGCCGTACCAATGATCCTTATCATCAAGAGTTGCCTTTATAGATTCAACAACATAATTTGCGGCAATTTTTGCAGAACAAAACAAATCTTTTCCATTGCAAAGCGCACCTGTAAATGCCGACGCAAAGACATCGCCAGTTCCGTGCATTTGAACAGGAAGTCGTTCTGTAAAATAATATTCAATTGACTTTCCATTGCAAACCGCAACACCAAGTTTTTCTTTTTCAAAACTTACACCGGTAAGCACAACATTTTTTGTGCCAAGATTTATAAGTCCGTTGCAAATATTTTCAATATAATCTTCGCCGTAATTTTCGCTTTGATATTCGATTCCTAAAAGAAATGAAGCTTCTGTAATATTCGGAAGAACAACATCAGCACCATTGCAAAGTTCAGACATTTTTTTGGGGAAGTCGGGAGCAAAGCCAGCGTACATTTTTCCATTATCAGCCATTACAGGATCCACAACAACAATCGCGTCATTGCGAGAAGTTTCCTTTATAATTTTTTTTATAATAGGGATTTGGGCTTCTGAAACATATCCTGTATAGAATGCGCTGAAAGTAATATTTTCTTTTTTCCACTGATTTAAAATGTTTTCCATGTCGTCAGTCAAATCATTGAACGTCCAGGATTTAAATGCAGTATGATTTGAAAGGACTGAACTTGGAAGAACCGCGGTTTCGATTCCGCAGGCTGAAATAACAGGAAGCGCAACAGTAAGCGAGCACTGTCCAACGCACGAAATATCTTGAATTGTAAGCAGACGTTTGTCCATAAAACACCTCATTTTATAAAATCTGAATTTTACAATATACAAAAACTGACATTATTAATATAATCATATTGATATAATTTTTATATAACCAGAGAAAAAGATGTTTACTTGTGATTTTTCAAAAAAAGGAACTATGACGTTCTGCGATTTTTTAATCGAAAGCATAAAATCAAAAATCATAGACGGAACTTTATCTCCAAATGAAAAACTTCCATCAAAACGAACGCTTTCTTCACATTTGGGAGTAAGTGTAATTACAGTTCAAAATGCCTATTCAGAATTAATAAGCCAAGGCTACATTTTTTCAATTGAAAAAAAAGGATTTTTTGTTACAGAACTTCCAAAGGAAATAAAATCCCTTTCATCAAATTCTTATAAACAGAATTTCAAAAAAGAAAAAAGCATAAAAAAAATAAATTCAAAAAGCAAAGAAAAAATTTTCATTGATCTAAAATCAAATTCTATTGGTTGGGAAAAATTTCCATTTTCAATCTGGTCAAAAATAATGCGCAAAGTTTTAAATAGCCCGCATGAAAATCTATTAAAAAGCCAACCGTTGCAAGGAACACTTGAACTAAGAGAAGCAATTTGCAAGCATTTGAAAAGCTTTAAAAACATAGAAGCAGTTCCAGAACAAATTGTAGTGGGAGCAGGAACAGAAATGCTTTACAGTTTTGTTGTTTATCTTTTGGGAAATGAAAAAGTATACGCTGTTGAAAATCCAGGATACAAAAAAATTGCGCAGATTTTTGAAATGAACGGAGCAAGAACTGAACATATTCCAATCGACAAAAACGGTCTTAACATAGAAGTCTTAAAAAAAATAAACGCTTCTGTAGTTCACGTAACTCCAAGCCATCACTTTCCAACAGGAATCGTAATGCCTGTAAAAAGGAGGATGGAACTTTTATTTTGGGCGCAAGAAAAAAATGATCGCTACATAATTGAAGATGACTACGACAGCGAATTCCGATTTACCGGGAAACCAATACTTCCACTTTTGTGCGCTTCAAAAAATGAAAATGTAATTTACATAAATTCATTTTCAAAAACACTTTCGCCTTCGTTTAGAATAAGCTACATGGTTCTTCCAAAAAAACTTTCCGAAAAATTCAATTCAAAATTCAATTTCTGTTCATGCACCGTAAATTCATTTGAACAATATGCGCTTGCGGATTTTATAAAAGAAGAGCATTATTCCAAGCACATTATCAGGATGAAAAATTATTACAGAAATCTTCGCAATGAGCTGATTTTTAAAATAGAAAATTCAGAACTAAAAAACTTTGTAAAAATCCATGAAGAAAATTCCGGGCTTCATTTTTTGATTTCAATAAATTCAAAGTTTAGCGGAAAGACTTTAGAAATGCGGCTTAAAAAAAACGGAATAAAAATTTCAGCACTAAAAGATTTTTTTTATGAACTTGAAGACTTTTCAATTTTTTCAGAATACAGCAAAAGTTTTCCAATAGACAAAACATTTGTTATAAATTATTCAGGCATAGAAAAACAAAAGATTCCAAAAACAGTCGAACTGATTCTGAAATCTATAAAATGAAAAAAATCAAAAAGTTCTTTAGTTTAGCTTCTAAAAATTATATCTCCGTTATACGACATTTTTTCAATTATTGCGCCGCTTTCAACTTGAATGCCTTTTTCACGAAGCGCATCTCCGCCAGACTGAAATGCTTTTTCAATTGCAACACAAATCCCCTGCACTTTTGCGCCAGCATTTTCAGCAATTTCAATTAGACCTTTCATTGCATTTCCATTCGCAAGAAAATCATCTACCAAAAGAATTTTATCATCAGAAGAAAGATATTCTCTGGAAATAACGATATTGTAATTGCAAGAATTTGTGTGCGACCAAACTGTAGAATAGTACACGTCGTCTGACAAAGCTGCACTCGTGTGCTTTTTAGCAAAAAGAACAGGAATATTTCCAAATGCCCTGGCAACAGAACAGGCAACAGCAATTCCGCTTGCTTCAATTGTAACAACCTTTGTTATATCCACACCGTCAAAAGATTTTTTAAAATCTTCCGCCAATTTATCAAGCAATTCAACATCAATCTGATGATTCAAGAAGCTATTTACTTTTAAAATATTTCCTGGCAAAACAATACCATCTTTTTTTATTCTATCTTCAAGCAATTTCATAACGCAATATTAGAAAAAAAACAGTATTTATGCAACACAGTTTTTAACGCTGCTTTTTATACTGATTTTTTTCAATTTGCTTTTGCCGCGATTTCTCTCTGTTCTGCTCAAGAAGCTTGTCTTTTTTTTCTTGCTTTTTATCAGTAGAAGTATCCCATTCAACAGCAACAGACCGTTCTTGAATTGAAGGAATTCTAAGAAAAGTCAAACAGTCAGCCCGGTGAACAGTTATTCCTCTGCTATGAGAAACATAACCGACAATCGGATCTCCAGGAACAGGTTTGCAGCATTGCGCAATCGTAACTAAAAAATTAGTGTCATTTTCAATGCGGATTCTTCCGGTGAAATTTTGAGACTGCTGTTTTCTTAAAGCTGCTTTTCGTTTTCTTTCCGCGGAATTTTCTTCAGCGATTTTTTTTGAATACAAAGTGTTCGCCGCAATTTCCGCTTCACGTTTTTCCTGAGCATCCTTGTCAATAAAAGTCGGGTCATTTTCAACAAGCCAAGAATGAATCTTTTGCCGCGCCTTTGAAGTCTTTACAACTTGAAGCTGGCTTTGAGTCGGATGCGCCTGAGGATTTGTAAGAATTTCAATAATCTGCGTATTCTTTAAAGGCTGAGTAAGAGGAATTATTTTTCCATCAGCCTTTGCTCCGACAACTTTTTCGCCTATTCCAGAATGAATCGCATAAGCAAAATCAATCGCATTTGCACCAGCTGGAAGTTCCTTCACATCGCCCTTTGGAGTAAAGACATAAATTGAATCGCCAAGAAGATCACTTTTCAGTTCCGCAAAAAACTTCTCGTCGCTCAAGTCTTCATTCCGAAGCGCGCGCAGTTGATTTATGATGCTCAAATCTTCAGCTTTCACCATATCATGGTTTGTTCCCTTTTTGTAAAGCCAATGGGAAGCAACTCCATGCTCAGCAATACTGTGCATCTCTTGTGTACGTATTTGGATTTCAAGCGGCTTTCCTTCGCAAATCACAGTTGTATGCAAAGACTGATAGCCGTTCGCCTTTGGCATTGCAATATAATCCTTGAATCTGCCTTCCATAGGTTTCCAAAGACCGTGAACAATTCCAATCAAAGTGTAGCATTCAGATTCCGTATTGCAAATTATTCTAAGCGCAAGCAAATCATAAAGCTCTCCAGGCTCCTTGTTGCGTTTTCTCATCTTCTGGTAAATCGAATAAAAATGCTTTGCACGGCTCGTTATGTTTACAGTTATTCCGGCTTTTTCTGTGGCTGTATAAATTTTTTTCACAGCGCTGTTCAAGTACTCGGCTCTTTCTGCTTTTTTTTGCGCCACAATTGATTTTATCTGCTGAAAAACTTCCGGATTTGAATACTTCAAACTCAAATCTTCCATTTCACTTTTTACATCAGACATACCAAGACGGCTTGCAAGAGGACACCAAATATCAATCACTTCTTTTGCAACTGCGCGCTGAGCTTGTGCGGAAACAAATTTCAAATTACGCATACGGTCAAGGCGGTCTGCAAGTTTTACAAGAATAACCCGGATGTCATCAACCATTGCAAAAAGCATTTTTCGTATACTATCAGCCTGATGCAAAGAAGTTGAATTTATTTTTAATCCAGTTATTTTCGCAGTTCCATTGCAAATTACAGAAATGTCTTTTCCAAATTTCTCTTCAATTTCAGGAAGGCAATCATTGTCCACATCAAGAATATTATGGAAGAAACCTGCGATAATTGTGTCCGCACCAAGATTTTTTTCAGCAAGAATTGTCGCAACTCTAAGCGGGTGAAGGTAATAAGGCTTTCCGCATTTTCTCTTAAGATCGGAAGTTTTGGAAATTAAATAATCCCATGCACTTTGAATTTTTTTCCATTCTTCTGGAGTATAGTTTTCAGAAAATTTTTTAGAAAACTGGCTGATTAAAATCTCAGGATCAGTTTCTACAACTTCATCGTTTTTTTCTGACATAGGCAATCCTCTTCGATTGACTATATCACATAACAAAACTATGGTCAAAAGCAGAAAAGTTTATCTTCAGGGCAAACGCATTATAAATGTATTCAGCATAAAACTGGCTCCCAGTCACGTTTTTCTGGTTCAAAATCGCGCAATAATGCGCTACACGCTGATTGTTGCAAAGTAACTATAGAATTGCCCGCTCACGCGGCCGCAACAATCAGAGTGTTTTTGCCCCAGAAACCGTTCCTTTGCGCAAACTTTAGTTAAATTATTTATAATGCGTTTGCCCTGAGTTTATCTTCCGCTGTCCCTGAATTTTCCTTCGACATAATCAGGATCTTTTGAGCGAAGCAAACTCCCCTGCTGAATTTTTAGCTTTGTGTAGAAAACACAAGGATGTCCGTTGCAAACCCAGTTGTACAATTCTCCATTTTCAGGATTCACAAGCACAAAATCTTTTCCCCACAAAATCTTCTGCGCAACAGTATCAGGAGAAACAATTTCAAGCTCTGTGGATTTTGTAATCATATTAAGACTCTCAAAATTGTACATTTTGAATCCGTCGATTTTTTCGGCAAAAGGAAGATTCAAGTCAGGATGTTCTGCAAATCTTTTGTCAGCAGCGGCTTTTGCTTCCGGGCAAAGCGAATTGTATTTTTCATCACGATTTTTTTTATTCAGCGCGGCTTTTTCAAGAATAGAGTTTTCATCCTGCAAAGAAAGCTCGTTTCCAAATTCCGCGGAAAGTTCAAACGGACTGTCGCTTGCGCCGCTTACAGCAACATCCGCATCAGATTTATTATAATAAAATCCTGTGGCAAACGGACGATGGCTTACTTTATAAAGTTCTTCAACAAAAGGCGTTGCTTCCTCCTGCGGAATTTTTCCTTCAAGCGCATCAATCGCCTTTCTGTAAGCCCGCGTAATCAAGGCAACGTAATAGACACTTTTCATTCGTCCTTCAATTTTAAGCGAATCCACGCCGGCATTCTTTAAATCCGCAAGATGATCTATCATGCACAAATCTTTTGACGACAGCACGGCTGTAAAATTTTCTCCTTCATAAACTGGAAAAAATTCATCAGGGCGTTTATGTTCACGCAAAACAAGATTTCCACTTTCTGAAATTTGCTTGGCATTTTCTCCAAGGCTTGCAAGAACATCATAATCCCAGCGGCAAGTATGGCTGCAAAATCCTTCCTGCGCACTACGTCCATTTAAATACGCACTCATCAAGCAGCGGCCGGAATATGCGATGCACATTGCGCCATGAACAAAACATTCAATTTCCATTTCTGGAACTGAGTTTTTTATTTCAGCAATTTCTTTTAAAGAAGCCTCGCGTCCCATTACAACTCTGCTGAATCCCAGCGACTTATAAACTTTTACAGCTTCGCGGTTCATGCAGCTTGCTTGCGTTGAAAGATGCAATGCCGCTTTTGGAAATTCTTTTTGAAGAATCGGAACAATTCCCAAATCCTGAACAATAAAAGCATCAATCGGATAATTTTTAAAATACGGAATATTTTGAATCAGCCTGTCAATCTCGTCATTATGAAACGCAATGTTCAATGCGCAGTGAAGTTTTTTTCCGGGGAACTGTTTTTTTAGTTCGCAGACTTTTTTATATTCATCTTCATAAAAATTGTCCGCCTTAACACGCAAAGAAAAATTTTTCAGTCCAATGTAAACAGCATCAGCACCGTAAATATATCCGTACTTAAGTTTTTCAACATTTCCAGCAGGAGAAAGAAGTTCCATATTTTATTCCACCGCGATATTATTTTCACGCATAAGACGTTCCCGCTCTTTTATTTCGCTTTCTGAAAGTCCGTTTCTTTTGTTTATGTAGTGTCCGATTTTTTCAACAGCCTCGTGCGACTCAAGCAAAAATTCGTCCGCCATCTGAAACATAAACATCATTCCCGGCCAGACATCCAAAACACATTTTCCGCCGGAATAAATAATTTTCTGCGCCAAACTTTCTGCGCTGTCAAGAAGAATTTCTTTTTCGCCACACTGAATATAAACTTCAGGAAAAGTTGAAAAATCATTTTCAGAAGCAAACAAAGGCGAAACCTGAATATTTTTTAAATTGGAAGAATAAGTGTAAAGATCAGATGCATGACGCAAATCTTCATTTCCCAAAATTTCATCGCGGATTTTTTTATTCGAAAGATTTTCAGTTGAAAGATCAAGCCAAGGAGAAATCAAAATTATTTTTGAAACCAAGCTGCGTTTTTTTTCTTCAGTCCTAAGCATAAGTCCCAACGCAATGCTCGCACCGCTTCCGTCTGCCGCAAGAATAATTTCCTTAGATTCATCATCTTCTAAAATTCCGCTGAAAACTTTTTCAATATCTTCAATTGAAGAAGGAAAAGGATAAGAAGGAGCAAGTCTGAATTCCGGCACAACAACTTTTGCAGAAACAGCATTTGCAAAGATTGAGCAAAAACTTCTCCAGCTGTCCCGCGAACCTCCAACAAAAGAACCACCGTGAACATAAATCACAATCCTGTTCGAAGCAAAAATTTCAGGAACAAGAATATCGCATTTTACGCCGCCGATTTTTTTCTCAGTGCGCTCAACATGATTCGGAATAAAATCCGCTTTGAATTTTTTTTCCAGCTTGCTTCTAAAAGCCTCAACTTCGTTTCTTGGAGACAAAACCAAAGCCTTAAGTTTTTTTACTGCGGCCTTTCTGTCAACTTTGATTTCCATAATTTGAAGATTATAGCAAATTACATGAAAACTTGCTATAATGCGTCCATGCCAATCAGAATTGATTCCGACCTTCCAGCCAGAAGCACTCTTGAAAATGAAAATATATTTGTGATGACAGAAGAGCGCGCAGTTTCCCAAGATATACGTCCGCTCAAAATTGCGATTGTAAATTTAATGCCGACAAAGGAAGTTACAGAAACTCAGCTTCTTAGGCTTCTTTCAAATACTCCGCTTCAAATTGACATTTCGCTTGTGCAGATGAAAGGACACATTTCAAAAAACACAGACAAAAATCATCTGGAAAAATTCTATATGTCATCGGAAGAAATTTTCAGCAGGAAATTTGACGGAATGATTATAACAGGCGCGCCGGTAGAGCAGATTCCATTTGAGCAAGTTGACTACTGGAATGAACTTTGCAAAATAATGGACTACGCGAAAAAAAATGTTTTCTGCACACTTTACATTTGCTGGGGTGCAATGGCAGGACTTTATTATCTGCACGGAATAAACAAGCACATTGTTGAAAAAAAGTATTCAGGAATTTTTTACTCAAAACTTTTAGACTCAAAAGAACCTTTAATGCGCGGCTTTGATGATTATTTTCCAGTTCCAACTTCGCGCTACACAAAAATACTCACAGAAGATATTGCGTCAAATGAAAAACTTTCGCTGCTTGCATATTCAGAAACAACTGGAGTTACACTTGCAAAGTCAAAAGACAACAGAAGTATTTTTATGACAGGCCACTTGGAATATGACCCTGAAACTTTGGCAGAAGAATACAAGCGAGATTTAAAAAAAGGAATAAATCCATCAATGCCGGAAAATTATTTTACAGACAATGATCCTTCCAAGCCGATTTTTTCAAAATGGAGAAGCACAGCGCACTTGTTCTATTCAAACTGGCTGAACTACTACGTATACCAAGAAACTCCATATAGGTTTACTGGAGTATAAAGAGACTGAATAAGCAGAGTGATAATAAAAAAAAGAAAGGCTAAACCAGATAAAGGAAGCTGCGGACTCGCTTTTTGCGCAGATGCCGTACACCGAAATTGCTATCACGACGATTGCGGACAAACTCATCTGGTCGCGTGCAAATCTTTACAAATACGTTACGACAAAAGAAGAGATTTTCCTTGAGATTTCCGCAATGCCCGCCCTTTCCGCCGATGAAGCATACAAGCTCCAGCTGAACGTCCTGATGTTCGCTGCTACAAAAATCCGCTGATTCAACAGGCTCTTCAAAAAATCGGCATAACTCCGCCCAATATGGACTTCTTTCTATGAGGATATGCGCGACTTTGTCCTGATGAGAATTAAGTGGAGCGTAAGGGAACGATAGATAACGCCTAGTGGACTTGCCATTTCTTCCGTTTCGTCTTCTATGGAGTATCAATAGTAGCTCTCTATGGACACCCTATAGCGTCCACTACGAACATCCCATAGAGCACTCTACGCCCCCACCATAGCGAACGCTATGCACACCTCATAGTAGGCCTATATGGACAGTCCATAGAGAATTGCTAGAGTTCAAGTCTATGCTCGGCAATGACAGAGTTCTAAAAATCTTTTATAGTGTCCATAGAGAATATTATAAACTAAAAAAACGGACAGTCTGATGGAAAAAAAAGAACGCGCGGCAAACAACAGGACATTGACGCTTGAACCAGAGGAAGTTGAAGACTTGAAAAACCGCCTGCTCACCGAATCGAATATTTCTGCGGAAACGGACATCGTGAACCGCACACTGAACGGCAATATTCTGAAAATGCTTGAGTTTACACCGGACGGATTCGCCGACCTGATTATCATTGATCCGCCGTACAATCTTTCCAAGAATTTCAACGGAATGAAGTTTGCCTCTCGCTCGCAGGAAGGCTATGACGAATATCTGGCGACATGGTTTCCGGCTGTGTGCAAAAAGCTCAAATCCAACGGCTCGCTTTATATTTGCGGCGACTGGAAATGCACTTCCTCTCTTCAGCGTGCTGTTGAAAGGAAACTTACAGTTCTGAACAGAATTACCTGGCAGCGTGAAAAAGGACGCGGCGCAAAATCAAACTGGAAGAACGGAATGGAAGACATCTGGTTTGCGGTAAAAAATCCTGCCGACTATTATTTTGATGTTGAGGCCGTAAAGATGAAGCGGAAAGTCCTTGCGCCGTACAAGGCTGACGGAAAGCCGAAGGACTGGGATGAGGAATCGGAGGGAAACTTCCGGCTTACGTACCCTTCCAATTTTTGGGACGATATTTCAGTTCCGTTCTGGTCAATGCCCGAAAACACCGACCATCCTACGCAAAAGCCCGAAAAACTTTACGCAAAACTGATTCTTGCAAGCTCGCGCCCCGGCGACATCGTGTTTGACCCGTTTTTGGGAAGCGGCACCGCAAGCGTTGTGGCAAAAAAGCTCGGCCGGCGCTTCTGCGGAATCGAACAGAACGAAGAATATTGCCTTTGGGCGGAAAAGCGCCTTGCCCTCGCGGAAACAGACAAGTCCATACAAGGCTACAGCGGCGGCGTTTTCTGGGAACGAAATTCGGGTAAGTGGCAGGGGAAGTAGTTATTTCATTCCCCTTTCAGTTCGTTGAACTTCTGCTTCATTGTGGGATTGTTTTTCACAAGCTTTTTCACGGTCAAATCTTCAAGCTTGTTGTTCGCAAGACGATAGTTATTCTCGGAGCTAAGCAAATCCTCCTTCATCTTCTGCAGATTTGAAATCGCCTTGTCAATCTGTTCAACTGCGCTCATGAATTTACGGCTTGCAAGGTCGTAGTTTCGGCTGAATCCGTCCTTGAATTTGTTCAAGTCTTCCTCAAAGTGAGTGATGTCCATGTTCTGTTCCTGAATACGCCTAAGTTCACGCTTAGACTCAAGAGTATTCATAGCAGCGTTCCGCAGAAAAGTAATCACCGGAATAAAAAACTGCGGGCGGATTACGTACATCTTTGGATATTTGTACGAAACGTCCACAATTCCAGTGTTGTAGTAGTCGTTGTCGCTTTCAAGCATGGAAACCAGAACCGCATACTCGCAGCCCTTCTCGTTCCTGTCCTTGTCCAGCTCCTTTAAGAAATCCTCGTTCTTGTGCTTAGTCGCCGTCTCGTCAGCCTGATTTTTCATCTCGAACATAATTGAAATGAATTCCACGCCGTCGCCGCTCGCTTCCCTAAAAATAAAGTCGCCCTTGCTTCCCGAAGCACGCGAAACCTTGTTGTCCTTTTCAAAATACGAATTCTGAAAACCAAGCGCACGGTTCTTGTTGAACTCCGTAAGACAGAACTGCTCCAAATCCTCGCCAATCTGTTTAGTCGATTCCTTCGCCTTGAAGTCCTTGTAGAACGCAATTTCCTCGTCCTTCGCCTTGAGCTGCGCCGAAAACTGCTCTTTTATAGAAGACACTTCGCTTTTCGATTTATTTTCAAGCACCGCAAAGTCGCTTTTAAGCTGAATTATTTCCTTTTCCTTGTCCTGAACTGCGGATTTCACTGCAATCTCAGAATCACGTTTGCCCGAACTAATCTTTTCATTCAAAAGCGCGATTTCCTGTTCCTTTGAGGCAAGAGCTATTTTCATCTCCGACTGCGACTTTTCCTTTGCCGCTCCAAGTTCCGTGGAAATCTTGGTAATCTGCTGATTTTTTTCCGCCAGCACAGCCTGAAATTCCGATTTTGACTTTTGCTTTTCCGCCTCAAATTCCGCCGCAATTTTTGAAAGCTTAGCTTCCAGAGCCGCAATTTCCTTTTCCTTCTCATTCTGCGCCTTTGAGACCGCAAGCTGAACCGCCGACTCCTTTTCCCGGCTCAAGGATGCCGCTCTCTTTTCGAGCTCTTTTTCAAACTGCTCGTTGCGCACATCGTTCGCAATAGAATCATAAACATTCTGCTCCAGCGCAATCAACTGCCCGCAGTTAGGACACTTTATATTCATTTTTCACCTCATTTCTTGCCATGCACATATAATATATACCATTTTTTGCAAAAACTGCACAGATTAACAAGAATTTTCCTTTCCACCTAAAAATGATTATCTTATCATTATGGTTTACGGTTATATCCGCGTCAGAACGGACAAACAGACGGTGGAAAACCAGCGGTTCGAGATTCTGCGGTTCTGCAAAAAGAATTCGCTTGAGGTGGAAGCCTGGATTGAGGAGACAATCAGCGGAACGCTCACGCCGGACAAACGCGAGCTGGGCAGGAAGCGTCACCCCAAATGCCGCATTTCGCAGACATTTTTAAATAGAATTTTTCAGGTTAAAGATTTAAATTTTAAAGTCGATATTTCACCTGATTATTATTCATTATATAACAAATAATCAAAATAACCATGTTACACAGAATTTTTTTGATAAAATTTGCAAGCAGGGCAAACGCATTATAAATAATTTAACTAAAGTTTGCGCAAAGAAACGGTTTCTGGGGCAAAAACACTCTGATTGTTGCGACCGCGTGAGCGGGCAATTCTATAGTTACTTTGCAACAATCAGCGTGTAGCGCATTATTGCGTGATTTTGAACCAGGAAACCGTGACCGGGAGCAAGTTTTATGCTGAATACATTTATAATGCGTTTGCCCTGAATTTGCAACTTTCTTCTATTTATTTTATAGTTAAGGCTATGGACGAAATTGAAAAAAACAGGCTCGAACGGGCATTGGCACTTATACGGCAAATACTTCCACTTGTAGAAGCGGCGGAAAAAAAATTCAAAAGCGCGCGCAACTGGGGATTTCTTGATATGTTCGGTGGAGGAACGCTCGTTGACCTTATAAAGCATTACAAGCTGAATACGGCGGCAGACATAATGAACCAGATAAGTTTTCTTTTGCAGCAACTTCAGGCGGAACTTAGGCAGGTTGTAATTCCTGTGGATTTTAGAATGAACACAATGACATTTGCAACATTCGCGGATTTTCTTTTCGACGGAATACTTGCGGACACATATATGCAGTCCAAGATAATGAAAAGTCTTGATCAAGTACGGGAGCTAAAGAACCGCCTTATTTTGCTAGAAAAAAATCTTTCCGCACTAAAACAAAGAGGATAAAAATTATTGCTCAGTAGTTTCTTCTTCTGAATTCTTTTTAGGGTTTAACTTTGGATTCAAGACCCAACTGCGCACAGTGTCCCGGGAAAGTCCGTACATCTTTGCAAGCTTTTTGTAGCCGCAAGTTCCCATCTCGTACTTTCCTATAACTTCAAGCTTAAACTCTATAGAAAATTTCTGCTTTCCCATAATCTGTTCCCTGATTTTTATTTTAAAAACAAGTTTTTATTTCTAAACTGCCTCTAAAAACTAAAGTTTCCAGAGACAGTTTAGATTCAAACTTTAAATTCGTCAATTCTACTGCCAATATTCCTTATAGAATCGCTCATATCATTTGAAATTTTAAACAAAGACTTTCCAGTATCAGAAACAGAACAAATATCCTGCTCCATTTCAGAGATTCGGATATTCATTACAGAAGTCGCCTCTTTTAATTTTGATACCTCTTCAAGAATAGACTTGTTCTTTTCATTCATCGTTTCATATTTAGACTTGAATTCATTGGAACTGTCTCTCATAATCGCAAGAGATTCGTTTATCTGCGAAGAACCTTCCTGCTGCTCAAGCATCGCATTTTTTATTTCCTGCATAAGTTGGTTTGTAGCTTCTATTTCCTCAACAACAGAATCAAAAGACTTTGTGGATTCTTCCGAAGCAGAAACTACATCTGATATAGAATTCTGTATTCCGCTCAGCTGCTCGCTTATACTATGTGACTGGGAAGAAGATGTTTCTGAAAGTTTTCTAATTTCATCGGCAACAACACTAAATCCTTTACCAGCCTCTCCTGCATGAGCAGCTTCAATTGCGGCATTCATAGCAAGAAGATTCGTCTGTTCAGCAATAGATGCAATAACAGCATTCGCATCCTGAAGACTTGCCGATTTCCCCGCTATGTGCGCTATTTTTTCACTAACATTGTCCTGCATGGAAGAGCCGTTCTGAGCATCCAAAAGAAGCATTTCAAATCTTTCAGCCATCTTTTCAACAGAATTATTTACAGAATGAATATTTCCAACCATTTCTTCAACAGCGGCAGATGCATTTTCTGTGCCTTTTGCCTGCTCAAGCACAAGACTATCCAGCCTGCTTATATTGTCCGCAACTTCGCGTACAGAATCAGCTGTAGCATCCACACAATTTGACTGCTTTGAAATTTCCTCATTCACTATATCAATATTTGAAACAATATTTGAAATAGAAGAATTTGAGTTTTCTGCCGAACACTGCAACTTTGAATCAAAACAAAGAAGCCTATCCTTTGAAGCCTTTACATCGCTTATAATTTTATGCAATTTTTCTATAAACTCATTGAATCCGGAAACAACCTCACCAATTTCATCATCTGAAGAAATTTCGATTCTTTTTGTCAAATCTCCATTTCCAGAAGCAATCATTTTTATAGAAGATTTTAAAACATTAAGCGGCTTCAAAAGTTTCAAGACGAATGCTGAAACTATGAAAACCGCAAAAAACGTAAATACACAGAAAATCACAACAGCAAGCAAAAAAAGCCTGTTCAGTCCACCCAAAAAGTCATCAGCAGGAGCAGAACAGATTACAGTCCAGTCAGTATATCCGCCTACAGGATAATAAGAAACGCTGTATTCTTTTTTTGTATTTTTATCAACGCAGAATTCAGAGCCAAATTCTCCAGATTTTATTTTCATTATAACAGATTCAAGCTCTGCCGGAACATTGTCATAAAGGCTTTTTTCCTGCTTTAAAAACTCAACATCGGAGTGCGCCACATATTTTCCAGTCTTAATATTAATTACATAAGGATGAGAATTTTTTCCCATAATCATCTCAGAAACTGTCTGGCAAAGTCCAAGGCTATCTACAACAGCAACAACAGCACCTGCCTGCCGGCTGTCCTGACCATAAAAAGGAACAGCGTAAAAAGTCGAAAGCTTTCCATTTACGGGACTCCAGTTTGGATCAAGAATAGAAACGTTTCCTTTTAGGGCTTTTGTTAAATATTCTCTTGTGTGCAAGTCCTGATATTTTCCTGTAGTTGTATAACCTATGCCTTTCTCATCATAAATTGCCATTCCAATATAAGAAGAATCTTCCTTGCTAATGGCATTTATCATTTCCCATTTTTTTCTAATGTCTACAGATTCATCACGAATAAGCGGCAGTTTTGAAAGGGAATCAAGCATTTTGTATTCCCTGTCATTTATGTTGTGAATCTGCAGTGCGGTAGAATACGTGAAGTTTGAGTTTTGTTCAGCAAGGGATTTCATAAGTTCGTTTCGTGAATTTACAAATAAAAAGCAAACAAGAAACAAATTTGAAACAATAATTATTGAAAGAATGGAAACTAAAAGGCGTGCCTTTAGGCTCGAAAAAAGTTTTTTTTGCATATACCCCCCTGCAACTAAAATTTATCCCGCCTCCAGGGATGCTGCCGCAATTGCATCTTTGCAATCAAAAAACAAAATAACAGTACCCCCCCCGGTCAATATTGTCAAGCGATTTGTTTGTATAGAACTGCCTCTATACATAAAATTCGCATGCATTTTTTCTTACCGCATATTCAGCGAATTGTCATTTCCATGCCCCGACACGGGAGTCCACTTAACAACAACAAATAGATTATCGGGTCAAGTAGGATAATGACAAAATACATTGTAATTCAAGCAGGTTCTTAAGGCGCAGCCCTAAGTGTTGCAAGGAAAGGATGGTGGCATGGAGGGAGAGAAAAAGGCGATTGAATCGCTTCGCTTACGAGCTAGTTGTTTTTTTCCTCCATAACTAAAGAATAGACAGAACAGGGCATTTTTTATATAATATGCTGAAATTTCTAAGGCACTATAGCTGCCAAATTTCATTTCAAGAGGGCAAAATGGCATACTTTTACGAAGAACCGTCTCACACATTCGGTGAGTATCTGTTAATTCCCGGCTACACATCCGCAGAATGCATTCCAGAAAATGTTTCACTGAAAACACCTGTTGTAAGATTCAACAAAAAATCAGGCGAAAAACCTTCGCTTTCAATGAACATTCCTTTGGTAAGCGCAGTCATGCAGTCGGTTTCTGATGACAAAATGGCAATTGCCCTTGCAAAAGAAGGCGGAATCAGCTTTATATTCGGTTCGCAGACAATCGAAAACCAGGCGGCAATGGTTGCGCGCGTAAAATCATACAAAGCAGGATTTGTAACTTCCGACTCAAATATCCGCCCGGATCAGACTCTTGAAGAAGTTGTATCTTTAATAGAACAAACCGGACACAGCACAATCGCCGTAACAGACGATGGAACTGCGCACGGAAAGCTTGAAGGAATTATCACAGAGCGCGACTTTAGAATCGACCATGTTCCTGCAAACTCAAAAGTAAACGAATACATGACGCCATTTGCAAAGCTTGTTACTGGTAAAGACGGAATCACTTTGAGCGCAGCAAACGATTTAATATGGGCGCACAAAGTAAATCAGCTTCCTATAATCGATGACAAAAATCATCTTGTTTCAATTGTATTCAGAAAAGACTTCGACAACCACGAAACTCATCCAAATGAGCTTATGGACACTAACCACAGATACATTGTTGGAGCAGGAATCAACACACGCGACTATATGGAAAGAGTTCCCGCTCTTTTGAAGGCTGGTGTTGACATTTTGTGCCTTGACTCAAGCGAAGGATATTCAGAATGGCAGGCAAAAGCTCTCCACGACATCCACGAAAAATTCGGCAAAGATGTAAAAGTTGGAGCTGGAAACGTTGTTGACCGCGAAGGATTTATGTTCCTTGCAGAAAACGGCGCGGACTTTGTAAAAATCGGAATCGGCGGCGGCTCAATCTGCATTACACGCGAGCAAAAAGGAATTGGACGCGGACAAGCCACAGCTACAATCGAAGTTGCAAAAGCGCGCGATGAATACTACGCAAAGACAGGAATCTACGTTCCAATCTGCTCAGACGGCGGAATCGTTCACGACTACCACATAACACTTGCTCTTGCAATGGGCGCGGATTTTGTAATGCTCGGACGTTACTTTGCAAGATTCGATGAGTCTCCTACAAACAAGCTTATAATCAACGGAAACTACGTAAAGGAATACTGGGGCGAAGGAAGCAACAGGGCGCGCAACTGGCAGCGTTATGACCTCGGCGGAAAAAAGGGAATGGCGTTTGAAGAAGGCGTTGACTCTTATGTTCCTTATGCCGGACGCTTGCACGACAATGTTTCGCTTTCAATGAGCAAGGTAATCCACACAATGTGCAACTGCGGCGCGCTTTCAATTCCAGAACTTCAGCAAAAAGCAAAACTTACACTTGTTTCATCTACAACAATCAGCGAAGGAAGCGCGCACGACGTTACAGTACGCAACACTTCTATTCACAGCTGAAACTAAATTAAAAATTCTAGGCAAAAAGCCTTGGAGGAATTATAAATGAATGTTGTTATCATTGGCGCTCAGTGGGGCGATGAAGGAAAAGGCAAAATTGTAGACTACCTTGCAAAAGACGCAAAATATGTTGTCCGCTATTCAGGAGGTCCGAACGCAGGACATACAATTGTTGTAGATGGAAAACAATTTGCGCTTCATCAAGTTCCAAGCGGAATCCTTTATTCAGACAAAAAGGTTTTTCTTGGAGCAGGAATGGTAATCGACCCGGAAGCCCTGTTCGAAGAGCTTAAGATGATAAAAGACAACGGCGTGGACTGGGAAGGCAGAGTATTTATTTCTGACCGCGCGCACCTTATTCTTCCAAGATACCGCAAGATGGACAAAGACAGAGATGCGTCCCGCAAACGTCCGATCGGAACAACTGGACGCGGAATAGGAATCGCATACAGCGAAAAAGCGCACCGCGACGGACTTCGGCTTGCAGACTTGGACTGGACAGAAAAGCTTGCTGACCTTGAAAAAGAAGACCTTGACTATCTTGACAAATACAAAGAACAGCTTTTGCAGATGCGTGTAGACCTTACACAAAAGATGTGGGAATTCCGCAAGGAAAACATTCTTTTTGAAGGCGCACAGGGCGCAATGCTCGACATTGATTCTGGAACATATCCTTATGTAAGTTCCGGAGCTTCTTGCGCGGCGGGAGCTGCCACAGGCTGCGGAATCGGTCCTCACAATCTTGACCACATTCTTGGAGTTTTCAAGGCTTACGAGACACGCGTAGGAAACGGTCCGATGCCAACAGAGTTCAACGCCACAAGCGAAGGCGAGCTTTGCCAGTATGTGCGCGACACAGGACGTGAATACGGAGTTACAACAGGAAGAGCCAGAAGATGCGGCTACCTTGATTTGGTTGCATTGCGCTATGCCTGCCGTGTAAACAGCTTGGACAGCCTTGTTCTTACACACCTTGATATTTACGATGCAATGGATCAGATTGAAGCTTGCGTTGGCTACGAAATAAACGGAAAAATTGTAACAGACTTTCCTGCAAACATCGACCAGCTTAACAGCGCAAAGCCGATTCTTCAGAAATTCTCAGGCTGGAAAACTTCGCTCAAAGAATGCAGAAGCTATAAAAAAATGCCAAAGAATGCGCGCGCTTACGTGGAATTCATTGAAGCATTTACCGGCACACCAGTAAGCATTATTTCCGTAGGCTACGAGCGTGATGAAACATTCATCCGCAAAAACCCTTGGAAAAAGTAAATCTACAGTGTTGTTAAAATAACAAAGCCCGTGCAAGTTTTTTGCACGGGCTTTGTTATTCCAGTAAAATTTTATTCACCGCAAATTTCAGTGTTAATGTAAAGTATTATGTCTTGCGCAAGTTTTTTTACATTAGAAGCTTGAGAACCAAGGGATTTACTTGTATCAAGAACAAGAAGAATATACGCATTTTTCTTCATTCCTGCCTTGTCATCAAATTCTGAATTTGTTCTAAATTTTCCATTTTCATAATATTCTTGTTTTGCAGACTTTATTGAATAAGGCTTTTCATTCAGCCTCAAGTTATCAATTGTAAATACGGCGGAATTTTCTCCATCACCCGATTCATCAGAAATGATAATGTCTGAATCTTTTGTATCTATAAAAAAATTCTCTGAAGTTTTTATTTTGCTAAGTCCAAATTTATCTTTTCCAATCCGCTTAAAATCTGCTTCCATTGTTGCATTTTTTCCGTTCTTATCATAAAAAGACATCTTTACTCTTTTTTCAACATATCCCTTTGGAATCAAAAATGAATACTGTGTAACAACAAACTGCTGCTTAAACAACTCAAGAATTCTTCCAGTCTCCTCTTCAACAATAGGATTTGGTGTAAATGTATTTTGCGCACCTGCAAGCGGCTTAAGAAGTTCCATGGCTTCTTTTTTTTCATATCCGCTTGATTTCATATCATCGCCAAAAAACATAATTGGCCATGACTGAAATGTATTATAAATATTTTCATTTTGAACAAGTCCAAACAAATATGATTTATTCAAAATTGTATTCATTCTTTTATTCAATGAATCTGCATAAGCTTCAAGACTGTCATATACACCGCGTCCATCTTTTCTTGCCATTTCAAGGGAAACATTGTCAAGTCCGTCTGTCAAAAGAATCAAATAATATTTTGTTTCTTTGTCTTTCTTTTTAAGAACCCTGTTTTGAATTTCATCAAGTGCAATATCCATGGCATAATATTCAGCAGTTTCATTATTTAAAACTGTTAAATTTTCTATTCCGCGCCACAAAGACTGAACTTTATAGCCTTCATTCAAATCATAGTTTTTCATGTACAATTTATTAACATCGCCTGAAAATGTCATAACATTTGCAAAGACTTTAGTATCCTGCATAGATGTACATGAAGAAAATAAAGCCGCAGCAAAAGCAAAGTAAAAAAGTTTTTTCAACCAACACGTCATTTTTAGAAACTCCTTTTTTGATGTAAAAATAAAATTTATTCACCAAATATTACATTCTTATAAATCATTATACGTCTTTTTTTACATTTTTCAAGATATATGATGTAATATTTTACTATTATATAAACATGAATTTCGGGGAAAATCTTCGACGCGAGCTAGAATTTCAGGATATACAAATAAAAGAACTCTCTATAAAAACAGGAATAAGCAAAAATACAATCGATAAATATCTTTCAAAAAATCAGTCTTCACCAAGTGTTGAAAACGCTTTAAAAATTGCGTATGCGCTTGGCGTAACAGTTGAATATCTAGCTTCTGAAAAAGATGAAATTTCAAAAAGAAATAAAATGCAAGATTCTTCTTTTATGCAAAATTTCAGCAAACTATCAAAAACAAACAAAACTATAATAAAAGACTTGATTCAAATAATGATAAGCAAGCAATAACCTTTCACACAGCCTTTTTATACATCCAGACTTTTGACTTCCATCTAAAAATCATCAGAATTCCGCGGAAAAGCTCATCGCACGCCATAGCAATTATAACTCCAATGAATCCCCAGCCAAACAAAACAGCAAAGACATAAGAAAGTAAAGTTGAAATCATCCAATTTGAAAAGATTCCGGCTCCAACAGGAAAGTGAATGTCTCCAGAAGCCATAAGGCACGGAATAATGATAACATTTATGGAACGCCCTAGCTCAAGGAAAAATGTTACCGGCATTACAGAAAGTATTATAGAAGTAATCGCCACGTCCGTAGTAAAAAATGCAATCATCTGATGGCGGAAAATAAAAATCACAGTCGCAATAAAAAGGCTCACCGCGCTTCCAGAAATTTGATAGCAAAAAACATTTTTGTACGCAGTCTGCTGAAGTCCTGCGCCGCAATAATGTCCGGTCTTGATTTGAGAAGCCGTTCCTATGGAAATAGCAATCATGTATATAAAACGCAAAATCGTCATAAGATAAGTGAACGCGGCAATAGCTTCTGTTCCAAATGTTGTAATTATTATCATTATAACAAGCTGCGACAAATTCCAGGAAACACTTTCGCCTGCGGTAGGAACTCCAATTTTAAGAATCTGCCTCCATTCGCTTTTTACAATTTTAAACGGATTTTTTATTGAATACTTTGAATCTTTTAAGCAAGCGATTCTAACAGAAAGAATAATAGCTCCTGCAAACTGGCTTGCAACTGTGGAAATTGCAACGCCTTTAACGCCCAAAATCGGAATACCGAACCAGCCGTACAAGGCAAGAGCGTTGCCCACGATATTTAAAGAGTTCGCAATTGCATTTACAACCATAGCGTCTTTTGTGTGTCCATAGCTGCGCAAAATAGAAGACTGAACAATAGAGATTCCGCTGAAAACAGAAAACACTGAATAAATAAAAGCGTACTGGCTTGCAAACAACCGCACTTCATCGTCAATGTTGTATTTTTTTAGAATTTGCGGAATTAAAAACGCGAACACAAGACCAAAAAACAAACCGAACACAATTACCATCTGCAATGCCGTCCGGGAAATTTTCTTGGCTTTTTCAACCTGCCCTGCTCCCAAAAAGTTTGTAAGGGAAATAGTCGCGCCGTTTGGAATCACTTGCAGCAAGAGAAGAAGAAACCAAGTGTACTGGGTTATAAGACCGACAGCCGCAACAGCCTTATCCGAATATCCAGACAACATAAAAACATCAATGCTGGAAAATGCAAGAAAAAGGAGATTCTCAATTACAAGCGGATAAGCGATTTTTCTAAGCGGAGTATCGTTTACTTTGTCAATAAGTTTTTCCTGAGCCATAAAAAACCTCTTAAGTTTGAGTTTTATACAGCAAAGAATTTTTTTAGTCAATAGACTTTTTCAGAGATCTCAGGGCAAACGCATTATAAATAATTTAACTAAAGTTTGCGCAAAGAAACGGTTTCTGGGGCAAAAACACTCTGATTGTTGCGACCGCGTGAGCGGGCAATTATATAGTTACTTTACAACAATCAGCGTGCAGCGCATTATTGCGCGATTTTGAACCAGAAAACCGTGACTTGGAGCCAGTTTTATGCTGAATACATTTATAATGCGTTTGCCCTGTCAGAGATCTCGTCAAGGATTTTTACAACATCATGTGCGCCGTCTACAAGAATTCCGCCCATGCCAAGCTCAAGTGGAAGCGCAATATCTATATCGAATCTGTCGCCCACAGAAACGCATTCACAGAATTCAGTTGAAGTTTTTTTCGCGGCAAGCTCAAGCATTTCCTTTGCGGGCTTAGACTTCATGCAAGTATCAAGTCCAATAACATCAGGAATAAGCTCTGAAATTCCTACTGCCTCCAAAGTTCTTCTTGCGGCTTTTACAGGATTGTTGGTAACGCAAATCAAGTTAAAGGATTTTTTTAATTCAGCAAGAAATTCTTTTAGCTTCAAATCCGGCGAAAGAAATTTTTCCGGCTGCAAAAGCTCATTGCGCCACTTTATGCTAGTTTCAATATCCACGCCAAACGCAGGAAAAGTGTTTCCCAAGCTGATTTTTTTTCCGCCGTGTTCCGCGCTCCATTTTTTTCTGTAGTCTTCAATCATGTTTCTTGCGGAATCTTCGGAAATACCGTTTATATGCGCATAATGCCGAATTTGAACATCGACTTGCTCCGCAACAAATTCCGGGCTTGTGTAAAGAGTTCCGTCAATGTCAAAAATAAAAGTTTTAATTTTCCTAGGAATTGAATAAAGCTTCACGTGCGCCCAAGCCTTTAATAGTTCTGCGGATAAAAAGTTTCCGCCTTGGAAAACAAAGATTCAGATGCACAAGTCAAACTAGAAAAAACTTTCAATGCTGTAAACGCAAACGCCGCATCTCCCAAAAGCTCCGCATCAGGACAAGAAGGAACTGAAATTTTCATTCCGGTTATGTCGGCTTTCATCTGATTCCAAAGCGCGCTTTTTGCCTGTCCTCCTGCAACTCTCATTTCATCAGGAAACGGAACTCCTTTTTTTGCAGCTGCATCTTTTAAAATTCCAATCGCATCTTTTAAATTCAACGCAGTCTGAATCATAAGATATTTGCCTTGATCTAAGGAAGCATTTGTTCCATCGCTTTCTATTATTTCCTGAACAAGAACCGAATATTCAATCTGCTTTCCAAGCTCGCGTTCAATTTTTAATTTAAAAGAATCAAACTTTGAGCCTGAATCAGGAAGCAAAACAGAAGCATTCCAAAGTTCCGGCACAACAGAAGGAAGAGTGCGGATTTTTTCACCTTCAAGAGGAACAGCCGTGCAGAAGTTAATGCCTTCGCTAGAACCTGCCCTGTCACACAAAATTCCGGGCTTTACAGTCGCAGTGCCAATAAGCGCAGAAATAAAATCAGGAGAGCCGCAAAAAACAGGAAGACCTTCTTTTATTCCAAATTCTTCCACGCCCAAAAATGAAGACGCTTTTCTTGAAAGTCCGGCAACCTTGTGAGAAGGCTCTGTAAATGAAGGAAGTTTGTTTATTTCATCATTTGAAAATCCGCTTTCCAAAAGAAGCTGCTTGTTCCAATATGCGGACTCAAATCTTTTTTCAGGAAGAATTGTACAAGACTCCCCGGTAAGAAGCCACAGAAAATATTCAGGACCGCTGTAGACTAGCCCGCTCTTTTTCCATACATCGGAAAACTTGTCTTTAAACGCAAGCAAGCGCGGAATAAAAAGTGAAGTAGATTTCAACTGAACAACTTTTTCATTCCATAAAAGAGTTTCGCCTGACTGGGCAACAAGAGTAGGACCGTTTCCGCTTACGCAGATTCCGCTTGGACGGATTTCCGGCGACTGAGAAACTAAATCCTGCAAAGCATTCTGAAAGGCAGGAAGCCATTCCTTTGAAGCGTGTTCCGTATTGCAAAGCAAAAATGGACGGCGGCTGAACGCACTGATTTTTCCTTTTTCAGAAACAAAGGCAGCCTTTAAAGAAGATGTTCCAATATCAACGGCAAGAACAGTTTGTTCCATAACAAAACAATTTTCCAAAAACAATAACGGCATACTGCTTTTCTTAGAAATCATTCATCAAAAAGAAATATGCCGTTTTAAAATATTACTCGCTTTTTTCAGCATGAGTTGAAACTTTTATAAGCTTGTCTATGATTGTGCGGTTATCAAGCAAGTCGCTCAAAGACTGGTCGTGGTGAAGCCTTGTGATTACATTTGCAAAAAGACCAGAAACATTTGTGCTGATGTACCATTCGCGCTTTAAAAGCTCTTCATGGTAAACCGCATTAGTTCCAATTATTCTATAGAACAAACCTTTACTGTACGCTTCATCAAACTGCTCAATCGCATTTCCTGTAAAGAACGGAAGGCTGATTGCGGCAATAACTTTTGTCGCGCCCTGCTCATGCAAAAATCCCATTGCCTTGAGCAAAGTTCCGCCTGTGCCAAGCATATCATCTGCAAGGAAAGCAACCTTTCCCTTTACATCGCCCAAAAGCTTTATGCTCTTGATGTTTGTATTTTTTGCATCCTGAGTAACGATTGAATAGTCGCGCTCTTTGTAAATCATAGCAAGCGGCTTTTTAAGTCCAGTCGCATAGAATTTATTGCGGTCAATCGCTCCAGTGTCCGGGCTTACAACAACAAGATCTTCCTTTGTAAGATCAACTACACGTGCAAGCTCGCGGATAATCTGATATGAAGCATGAAGATTTTCGCAGTGAGTGTGGGCAAACGCATTTACAATTTCACGTGAATGAAGGTCAAGCGTGATAATGCGCTTAACTTCCATCATCTCATAAATGTGTCCCAAAAGAGCGGCTGTAAGACCTTCGCGACTCTTCTTTTTATGCTGACGACTGTAAGGATAAGCCGGCAAAACCAAAGTAATCTGGCGCGCTCCAGCCTGACGCACAGCATCGATTGTAACAAGAAGGCTCATAACGTGGTCGTTTACGCTTAGGCTAAGAACGTTTTTTCCGTCGTTAAGAGCAATTTTTTCGTGGTTTTCAACATCCTGAAAAATATAAACATCTTTTCCGCGGATGCAATCCAAAAGTTCTGTCTTGAATTCTCCGTTTGCAAAATATGTGAACCTTGCGTTGACCTTAAAAAACGGCGCGCGGTATTTGTCTGTTACACCGCGGATGCAAAGATCGCTAGTTTCGATATCATTCTTCAAGTTAATCTGCTGAACGATATTTTCCTTTTCAAGTCCGTAGCGTTTTGAAATGACATCGCTCTTCAAAGAAAAACGGTGCTTGTACATATGGCGCAAATGTGTGATGACTTCGTTGGCGAAAGACTCTCCGCCCGGACACGCTACAACAGCAAGATCAGTTGGCTCAGAATACGGCATTATTCTTACCCCTTATTTAGATTTTTTTGAAAGCAGAAGATTTATGCAGAGATTTTACGCATATAATACCGTTTTATGGAACATAGGTCAATTAAGATGAATTTTGTAACCAGGACAAACGCATTATAAATAATTTAAGTAAAGTTTGCGCGAAGGAACGGTTTCTGGGGCAAAAACACTCTGATTGCTGCGACCGCGTGAGCGGGCAATTCTATAGTTACTTTGCAACAATCAGCGTGTAGCGCATTATTGCGCGATTTTGAACCAGGAAACCGTGACTTGGAGCCAGTTTTATGCTGAATACATTTATAATGCGTTGCCCTGATTTTATAACCAAGGTTGATTACTTGCCGTTATGTCATATTCTGGCTCGACCGGAGTATCTCCTTTGCAATGCGGATTTTTTTTAACTTTTTTGCCACTTAAGTTGTCATTTCAAATAAACTCATTATAATTATAATTATAGATATACAACAAATCTATTTTATGGAGACAAAATGAAATTTAACATTCACTTCACTACCCCCCCCATGCAATCGTAGCCTGTATTCTTGCTCTTAGCATTGTATTTGCGTTTACTTCCTGTTCGGATGGCTCAAGCGGCGGTTCGGATGATGACAGCGGTCAGGTAACAAATCCGGCAACCCCAAAAGTAACCTACACCGTAACATTTGACGCGAACGGCGGAAGCGGTGCAATGAATCCGCAGATTTTTACTTACGGTGAGCCTCAAAATCTTTCGCCAAATGAATTCACTATGGAAAAAAAGGACTTTCTTGGCTGGGCGAAAACTTCCGGCGGAAGCATAGCCTACGATGACAATTCCGGGTACACAATCGGCACGGCGGATGTTACGCTCTATGCCGTGTGGGGAAAATTAGTAACTGCCGACAATGCCGCGACTGTAATTGCCGGACTGGAAGGCGGAACTAGGACAAATCCGAATGTCTATATGATAAAAATTACAGACAAAACATTGACTGCGGAACAACTGAAAGAAATAGGAACAACGATAAACACAAGAACGAAAGGCTGGTACGGATTCATCAGTCTTGACCTTTCTTCCGCAACTGAACTTACAGAAATTCCAGAAAAAACTTTTTATGGCTGTGAGCTAAGAGGATTAATTCTGCCGGATTCTTTGGAGACAATTGGAATAGATGCTTTTTATGGGACTAGATTTAAAGAAATTGTAATTCCTGACAATGTAAAAACTATTAAAGACGGCGGTTTTATGGACTGTTCAAGTCTTAAAACAATAACGCTTCCTGCAAGTCTGCATTCCATCGGTTTTTCCGCATTCGCAAGCACTGTGCTAGAAACCGTATACTACAAAGGCACGCAGGCGCAGTGGGTACAAATCAAAATTGATGATTACAACGACAAGCTCACCGGCGCAAAGATAATCTGCTCCGACGGCATTATAAACGGCGAGTAAAAGAGATTCCTGTGTCGTGGCACAGGAATGACATTGTATTTTGTCATCCTCCTTACAGCAATTTTTCCGCGTAAAAATCCCTTGAAGTTCCTTGCTTTCTGGAGTATCTTAGAGCACAGAAATTTTCTTTTTAAATCTTTAGCAAAACAGAAACTGTAAACCATTCCGCTGAATTTGCGAGGAACAGAAAATGGCAGAAAACACAGACTACCTGACAACGCAAATTATAACTTACATCGGAAACAAACGGATTCTGATTGGAAATATCCGAGCCGAAATTGAACTGATAAAATCAAAGCTTAAAAAGCAAAAGCTTGTCTGTGCGGATTTATTTTCAGGCTCGGGAATTGTCGCGCGGATGCTCAAGCAGCATTCTTCAACAGTAATCGTAAATGACTTGGAAGACTATTCTTCAATCCTGAACAGCTGCTACCTTTTCAACAAGAAAGACTTTGACAGCGAAAAATATTTCAGCTACAGAAAATCAATTGAAAAAGAATTCTTCGAGCAGAAAATCCCAGGGATAATCTGCAGAAACTACGCGCCAAAAAACACAGATGACATTAAGGAAGGCGAGCGGGCTTTTTACACAAGGGAAAACGCGGAACGAATCGACTCTTACCGTGTGCTAATAGACAAGATTGTTGACTGTGATGATTACAAGAAATTTTTTATTGCGCCGCTTTTAACAGAAGCTTCTGTCCACGTAAACACTTCTGGAATTTTCAAGGGATTCTACAAAAACAAAAACACCGGGCTTGGCTGTTTTGGCGGAACAGGAAAAAACGCGCTTTCAAGAATCATGGGACAAGTGGAACTCCCAGTTCCGGTATTCAGCAACTTCAAGTCAAAAACTGAAATCTACAAAGAAGACACAGTCGAGCTTTCTTCCAAGCTGAAAAAAATTGACATTGCATATTTAGATCCGCCTTACAACCAGCATCCTTACGGCTCAAATTATTTCATGCTGAACATAATCGCGCAAAACAAAATGCCGGATGCAAAGCTCAGCAAAGTTTCTGGAATTCCCGCAAACTGGAACCGCTCAATGTTCAACAAAAAAAACAGCGCATTAAATTCAATGGAAAAAATAATCAGTGCGCTTGATGCGAAATTCATAATAATCTCATATAATTCAGAGGGATTTATAAAATTCGGCGAAATGAAATCAATGCTTGAAAAATACGGAAAACTCAAAACCGTTGAAATCGCGTATAATACATTCAGAGGCTCGCGAAACCTCAACGCAAGAAACATCCACGTTTCCGAATATCTTTTTGTTCTGGAGAAGTCGTAAAATGAGCGCAGGAAAAAATTCAGTTGACATGCTTAACGGCCCGCTTCTTGGAAAGATTCTGGTGTTCTCTCTTCCGTTTGCGGCAAGCAGCATTCTTCAGCAAGTTTTCAATTCCGCGGATGTAGCAGTCGTGGGAAGATTTTCTGGAAGCACATCTTTGGCGGCGGTCGGAAACAACGCTCCAATAATCAACTTAATCATAAATATTTTCGTTGGAATGTCGATTGGTGCAAATGTTCTGATTGCAACTTTAATCGGCCAGAACAGAAAGGACGAAATCAAGTCGGCGGTGCATACAGTAATTTCTGTGGCAGTCATAAGCGGAATTTTTCTTGCGGTAATAGGACCACTTGTTTCAAAGCCAATTCTTGAAGCAATCGGAACGCCCGATGAAGTTCTAGTTCTTGCGGCTCTTTACCTGCGGATTTACTTTCTTGGAATGCCGGCGGTCATGGTTTACAACTTTGGTTCGGCTGTTCTAAGAAGCAAGGGAGACTCAAACCGTCCTTTGTACTGCCTGATTGCAGCCGGAATTCTCAACGTTATCCTGAACCTTGTGTTTGTAATCGTATTCAGAATGGGAGTTGCGGGAGTTGCAATTTCAACTGTAATTTCAAATTACGTAAGCGCAACCATGATAATTTTCTTTCTGCTGAATGAAGAAGAGGGACTCAGGCTTGATTTAAGAAAACTTCATATAAACAAAATCCAGCTTGCAAAAACCGCACGCATAGGAGTTCCGGCTGGATTGCAGGGAATGGTGTTCTGCTTTTCAAACATCTGCATTCAAGGCGGAATAAATTCATTCGGAAGCAACGCAATGGCAGGCTCGGCGGCGGCGCTTAACTTTGAATATTTTTCATACTTTGTCGTAAGCGCGTTCACTCAGGCAGCCACAACATTCACAAGCCAGAACTACGGTGCAAAAAAATTCAGCAGATGCAAAAAAATCTACAGGCTTTCAATGCTATGCAGCGTGATTATTTCCGGAGCAATGTGCTTTGTGTTTGTGTTCTTTAGAAGAGCAGTGATTAGAGTTTACACCGTGGATGAAGCGGTAATTGCGTTTGCGCTCATAAGACTAGTTCATGTAGAGTCCCTTGAATTTCTTACAAGCAGCTACGAAATTACAGCAGGAGCTTTGCGCGGAATGGGATACTCAATGCTTCCGGCAATTCTTACATTGGCAGGCTCATGTTTCTTGCGGCTTACCTGGCTTGCAACCGTATTCAAAAAATTTCCTTCGTTTGAAACAATAATGAATATCTATCCAATCAGCTGGATAATAACCGGAACAGCAGTAATATCTTCATACCTGATTATCAGAAAGAAAAAATTCAGCATAGAACAATGACATAAAAAAATCCCTGACTGTAGCCAGGGATTTACCGCAACAAGCTGAATATTTTCCGTTTATTTTATTTCGTAAATCCAGCCTTCCGGAGCTTTTATTTCGCCCATCTGAATTCCAGTTAAAGTTTCACGGAGCTTTTTAAGAACAGGTCCGATTTCTTCCATTCCGCTTGGAACATTGATTTCTGTTCCGTGGTCAACAATTTTTCCGATTGGAGAAATTACAGCGGCAGTTCCGCAAAGTCCGCATTCTGCAAAGTCCGCAAGCTCGTTCTTGTTAATCTTGCGCTCCTCAACTTCAATTCCAAGATAATCTTTTGCAACCTGAATCAAAGAGCGGCGTGTGATTGAAGGAAGAATGCTGTTTGACTTTGGAGTAACAAGCTTTCCGTCTTTTGTAACAAAGAGAATGTTTGCTCCGCCAGTTTCTTCAATATAAGTATGTGTCGCAGGATCAAGATACATATTCTCTGCAAAGCCGTTTCTGTGTGCGTCCATTATATTGTGAAGGCTCATCGCATAGTTAAGGCCGGCTTTTATGTCGCCTGTTCCATGAGGAGCGGCTCTGTCCAAGTCTGAAATGCGGACAACAATCGGCTTGACTCCGCCCTTGAAATACGGACCTACAGGAGTAACAAGAATTCTAAACTGATATTCGTCAGCAGGCTTTACACCGATTACAGCATTTGAACCGAACATATATGGACGGATATACAAAGTCGCGCCGCTTCCAAAAGGAGGAACCCAGTCAATATTCGCTTTTACAGTATCAAGCACAGCCTGAACAAAACGCTCTTTTGGGAACACCGGCATTTCAAGACGCTCACAGGAAGAAGCCATGCGGTCAGCGTTCAAGTCCGGGCGGAACGTAACAATGCGTCCGTCTTTTGTTGTATAAGCCTTAAGCCCCTCAAAGCAGGTCTGGGCATACTGAAGAACTCCAGCGCACTCAGAAATATGCACAGTAGCATCGGAAGTAAGCTCGCCTGCGTCCCATGCGCCGTTTTTGTAATTAGCAACAAATCTCTTATCTGTTACCTGATAACCAAAAGGAAGATTCGCCCAATCAATATTCTTTGCCATACTTCACCTCAAAAAACCGGTATTTCCATGCCGGCAAGAATTTTACAAACATATTAACACAAATGAAAAAATCAAACAATTAGCACAGGAAAGACGTTCCGCTTAGAACAGGAAAGATGTTCCGCCTAGAGCCGGAAAGATGTTCCGCCTAGAGCCGGAAAGACGTTCCGCTTAGAGCCGGAAGCAAACAGTATGAGAAAAACCAGGAATACAAGTACACGGTGAGCGGAACAACACTCATATTAACATAAGAAGGCGAGCGGGATGGTTCATACGTGAAGATTATATGTAAATATGAGATCAGCAGCGAATCAGTAATAACACCTAAAGAAGCCATACTTTATATTGACGGCAATCTGAGCGAGAAAGATTCCAAAAACGAGACTGAAAATATGAAGAGAGCGACTTACCTAAAAGTGGAAAAAACTCCGACTAAACGATATGACGAGTACTACAAAGACGGAAAGCAAATCACCAGCCAGGACCTCATGGCCAACAACAAAACCGCGCCTAAACAGACGCGGTCTTCTATTTATTATACTGCACGGTGTTGGGAAAAATGCTGGCTATGGAGTTATAGTAGCGTCAGAACAGATTATTGTAACATTGCTCAGGTCATTACTACTGGATCCAACAAATTTTATTCCGCCCCATTCAGCTTTAGTTCCGCCGTAGTATACAGTTTCCAAACTACCACAAGACTCAAATGCTTTATCACCAATTGAAGTTATACTAACCGGAATTACAACAGTCTTTAGAGAAGTACAACTATTAAACGCATCAATTCCTATTGAAGTTGCAGTATTTGAAATCACTGCACTTTCAAGGGACGTACAGGACTGGAACACAGCAGCCGAAATTTTAGTTACATTATTCGGAATAACCACGCTTTTAAGAGCAGAACAATCACAGAACGCATATTGTCCTATTTCATTCACAGTATCTGGAATCGTTACACTTGCAAGTGATGTGCATCCCTCAAAAGCACTTTCATTAATAGAGCCTATTCCCTCCGGGAGAACTATGGCAGAAAGAGCTGTGCAGTTCTGAAACTTTGCCGCACCAATTGAGCTAAGCCCGGTTGTCCTGCCAAGGTCAAGGCTTATGCAACCTTCTGTACGAACATCCTTTAAATTTTTAGCTATTTCTAACAAGCCGTCGTCATCTATCGGACCGGCAACAATTATGTTCCAGTTCTCGCCGTTATCATCGCTTATACGCTCAGCTATACGCTCCGCAGCCTGCGCCGCAGTGTACACTCTGTTCATAAGAACGGTGCATGAAGCCGTCTCGCCCTCTGTAACTGCAACTTCCGCGCTTCCCACGCCGCTCAAGGCACCGCTTAAAGTCGCCTCAACGTCAACCGTGTAGCTTCCGGCATCAAGCTCATTGAACTCCACTGCCCCCCCGGCACGGCTGTCTGGCTTTCTATAACTTTTCCGCCTTTCAGCAGGGAAACCGTGTACGAGTCGGCCCTGTCACTGCTAGAAACATTCCGGGAAGAGCCCGGAAGCACAACACGAACAGAGCCAGCTCCACCGTTTCCGCTTGCGGAATCCATGCACGAGGCAAGCATTAGCATTACCGCTGGTAAAATCAAGAAAATAGATTTCTTCATAGTTTTATCCTGTTAATTTGAATACAATCCTATCTAAAAACAGATTCTGTTCGAGATGTGTCTGCAAAAATACGCACTGTTTTTCCTTTGAACTATCAACGTTGCCGCTTCCACGGCAGCAAAACAGAGCGTTTTCTGCATTCACCTCTCTTCCTGCGCCGTTTTTAACTGCTTTATAAAGCCCTGAATTAGGACTACCTATTTATATTATATGTCAAACTATCTGGAAAATCCAAAAGGAAACTAAAAAAAATACATTTTTTTTATAAAAAACACCTATACAGCTGAACATTGAATATAATTATAGAAATAAATTGAAGTCAATAGAAGATTCATATTCTTTTCCGCTGCAATTGATAATCAATACGCCATTTGATATAATTGCAGTGCTTTTCGGGCAATAGCGCAGTTGGTTAGCGTGCGTGTCTGGGGGGCACGAGGTCCCGGATTCGAATTCCGGTTGCCCGATTTTCAAATAAAACAATTAAAGAAGGTGCATTATGGATTTTGTTTCACAGTTAAAGGAAAAGGCTAAATTGGCTGGAAAAAAAATCGTTCTTTGCGAAGGCGAAGACAAGCGTGTTGTTGAAGCCGCTGCAAAAATCGTAAAGGAAGGAATTGCAAAAATCATCCTTATTGGAAACGCAGAAGAATGCGCAAAAGCAGCCCCGGGAGTTGACCTTTCAGGAATTGAGCTTGTAGATCCAACGACAAGCCCTGATACAGACAAATACGCGGAACTTTTATTCAAGACACGTGAAGGCAAAATCAACAAAAAAACTGGACAGGCAGAATATCCTACAGTTCAAGATGCAAAAAACTACATTCTTAAAGACCGCACAATGTTCGGAGCTCTTATCCTCAAGTCAGGAGATGCGGACGGATTTGTAAGCGGAGCTTGCCATTCAACAGCAAACACATTGCGCCCGGGACTTCAGGTTATAAAGACTGCGCCTGGAATAAAGACAGTTTCATCAAGCTTTATCATGGTTGCACCGGAATGCGGAAACAAATACATAAAGGAAGGCGTTGCTCTTCTTGCTGACTGCGCAATCAACATCGAGCCTTCAAGTGAAGAGCTTGCAGACATCGCAGTTGCAACAGCCGACACTGCAAAGAAAATTGCAGGAATCGAGCCAAGAGTCGCCATGTTAAGCTTCAGCACAAAAGGAAGCGGAAACGATGACAAATTCTTTAAGAGCGTTCCAAAAGTTCAGGAAGCTGTAAAGCTTGCGCAGGAAAAGGCACCGGACTTGGCATTGGACGGAGAATTTCAGTTTGACGCCGCAGTTGCTCCTGAAGTCGGCGAGCTAAAAGCTCCGGGAAGCAAAGTTGCAGGACACGCAAATGTTTTTGTATTCCCAAATATCAATGCAGGAAACATCGGCTACAAGATTGCCCAGAGAATGGGCGGCTGGATGGCAATTGGACCTGTATGCCAAGGATTCGCAAAACCGCTTAATGACCTTAGCCGCGGCTGCAACGTTGACGACATTGTTGCAACAGTAGCAGTTACAGCATTGCAGGCATAAGCAAACACAAGCTGTCCTAAACGGGCAGCTTTTTTAATTTAACTTTTTATCCTGCGACTGCGTTTGCAGCTCCGACTCCCAGCAATGTCAAAACAAGCATAATCACACCGGCAAGCAAAACGCCTCCCATAACGGCAAGAGATGTCTTTTTTCCGTCCAAGTCCAGAAGGCTAGCTGCAAGTGTTCCAGTCCAAGCACCAGTTCCCGGAAGCGGAATTCCTACAAAAAGAAAAAGCGCAAAGTAAAGTCCGCGTCCAGCCTTTGCCTGCATTTTTTCACCGGCAGAAGTTCCTCGCAATAAAAAGAAACGGCAGATTCCGCCCACAAGACGTTTATCCTGTCCCCACTCCAAAAATTTTCTTGCAAACAAAAAAATAAAAGGAACAGGAATCATATTTCCAATTATGCTGACAACATAAGAAGAAATCACCGGCAATTTTAACGCCTGCGAAACAGGAATCGCGCCCCTAAGTTCAATAAGCGGCACCATCGAAATAAAAAACACCCAAAGAAAATTTTTTAACATAAACTCATTTTAGCATACATAAGAAATCATTCGCAACTGCAACGCAAAATGCAACTTTCAAAATGATTTTTTTCTAGACGCTGCCCAGATTCCAACGCTCATCAAATAGTTTCCGCCGATTACAACAAACGTCCATCCCACAGAAGCAAGAACGCTCTGCTCATAAACGTGAAGAAAAAAATACGGACCAACCAAAACACTGGCGATATTCAAGACAAAAAGAACAGCCGCATAAATCAGCGTGGGAACAATAGCGCAAACAGTATGCGAAAATTTCAGCGGAATTTCTTCAAAGCAAATGAAAGAAACCAATGCCAGAACAGGACAAACAAAATGCATAAAAAGCCCGGAACCTTCAAGCATATAATGGCTGAAATTCTTCATTGTATATCCGCCGGCATTTGGAATGAGCAAGGCAAGGACAACTGTAATCGTGAGTGTTGTGCAGCAAACCGCAATGTAAGTAAATAATTTTACTGAATCAGAAATTTTTTTGCCTGAACATAAAAAGCGGATTTTAAAAAATGCCATAACAGCGCACGAAATCCCCAAAAGAATATTGCTGTCCTGTGTATAAAATTTAAAGAAACTAAATCCGCCATATTCAATTATGGACAGAATCACAGCGGAAATTTCGAATGCGGTAATCAAAATATTTAGCGCAAGTGAAAAATAAATTTTCTTCTTCATTTAAAAACCCAAGACAGCTAATTTATCGGGACAAACTTTTTTTAGTATACGCTCAGGATTTTCTGAAGTTTTTCTTTTCCGATAATCCTAAAGAAGCTTGCAAGGCGCGGTCCCTGATCTTTTCCAATCAAGGCATGATACAAAGCTGTAAACAATGCTTTTGACTCAAGTCCAAGTTCTGTCGCAATGTCGTACATCGCCTGCTGGCATTCCTTGTCAACCGCAAAAGTATCAAGGCACGGAACAACTTCATCACGCACACGGCGCACAGCAGTCAGCATTTCACCCGAAATATCTTCAGCCTTAGAACCGTCTTCTCTTAAAGTGAAGCAGAAATCCGGAGCGCAGTCAGGAGCGCTTTCTTTTATCCAGTACCATGCGCAAACACAGCGGCGGCGCAAAGTTTCCTTCTGTTCTTCCTTTACATCCTTGAGAGAAGCAATAACAGCATCGATGTCGCCTGAATAAGTCTGAAGCAAAGTTGTAAGCAAGCGGAATCCAATCTGGTACGGCTGAACTTTCGGCATTCCGTTTTCAATCTGGCTAAGCTCGTAAATGCGTTTTTCCTTGAGGAACAAATCTTCGTTCTTTGCCTTGTCGATTCCCCAGGCGATTCTCTCTGTCTTGTCGTAAGCTTCGTATATTGTAACAACATCCAAATCAAAACTGATACTGAACTCGTGGTCAACTTTGTTCATGGCGAAAATGTAGCGCAAAACTTCCGGCTGATAAACTTCAAGAGCGTCAACAAGAGAAATTACTTTTCCTTTTGAGGATGACATTTTTCCAGGAACGCCCTTGAGTTTTACAAAGTCGTACTTCATTGTAACAGGAGCATCCCAACCGAAAACTTTTTTGCTTACAAGTTTTGCAGTGTCGTAGCTTCCGCCAGGAGAAATGTGGTCTTTTCCGCCCGGCTCGAATACAACTTTTTCTTCGTTCCATCTCATAGGCCAGTCAACACGCCAGCCCAGCTTGAATTCTTTTGAAGTGCGAAGATCTCCTTTTTCTTCATGTCCGCAAGCCTTGCATTTATACGTAACGCCGTACTCACCGTCGTAACCAAGAATTTCTGTTTCGTCTTTATTGCATTTGCAGCAGAAAGCGGCTACTGGCCAGTAAACATCTTCCGGCTTCATTTTGTGCTGCTCATCGCGGTATTCGTTCAGGCATTCTTTTATAAGCTCACGGTTTTGCAACGCCTTTTTCATTCCCTCTGTGTAGCGGTTTGCACGATAACGGCTCGCCTGATACAAAAATTCTGGATGGATTCCAACACGCGGAAGCTGAGTTTCAATGTCAACTTCGTGATGGCGCGCATAGTTTTCGTCCCGTCCAAAAGTATCCGGCACCATTGTAATTGGATAGCGCAGATATTTTTCAAGAACTTCCGGCTGAGGCATATTGCCCGGAACTTTTCTGAAAACATCGTAGTCGTCCCAGGAATAAATAAAGCGCACATTCTTGCCCCGGTCGCGGAGGGCACGCACAATCAAATCTACAGTAATAATTTCGCGGAAATTTCCAATGTGAACTGTTCCGCTCGGTGTAATTCCAGAAGCGCAGGTGTAAAGGTCAAGGTCGCCTTTCTGCTTGATAATTCTTGAAGCCTGCTGGTCTGCCCAGTGGCAAAGTTCTTTTTCGTTTCTTTCTGACATAATGCGGATTATTATATTGAAAACAAAGGCAATGTGCAACGCAAACAACTTGGAGGGAGGAAAACCAACTAATTCGTAAGCGAAGCGATTTTATCGCCGTTTTCTTTCCTCCAAACCACCAATCTTTACTTGCGCCGCTTAGGGCTAGTGCCCTAATACCCCATTTATTTGTTCGCTTCCACACTAGCGGCAAAAGCGTTATAATAGAAATATTATGGAACACAATATGATTTTATCGGCGTCCGGCTGGAGAAAAGTTTTTGCAGAAAGCATGGATGCGGAAGATACTTCGCCAAAAATCGGAGAAGCAAACAGTTTTCTCTGTCTTTTAATTGCAGAAACATTCGCTGAATATATAATTTCAAAGACGGGCAAAAAAGAGCCGGCAGTTGTTGTGGCAACAGACACCCGCCCCACAGGAAAAGAAATCGCGCTCAATGTAATTCAAGGACTTTGCGCCTGCGGAATAAAAGTTGTTTTTCTTGGGACTGCCGCCGCCCCGGAAATCATGGCATATTCAAAAAAGCATGACGGATTCCTCTACATTTCAGCAAGCCACAATCCAATAGGACACAACGGAATAAAATTCGGTCTGAACAACGGAGGCGTTCTTGAAGCCGGGGAATCAAAAAAACTCGCGGAAAACTTTGCAGCAAAATGCAGTTCAGCCGGAGCAGAAGAACATGCGCTTTCACTTGCATTCAAGGCGCAAAAGACACAAGTTGAAAATGTGTACGCAAAATGCGCCAAGTATAAAAAAAAGTCTCTTGCCGCCTACGAAAAATTTATAAAGACCGTAATAGCCGGAAGTCCAAAAATTTTATTTCAGCATAAGCTGTTCAGCATTTTAAAAAAAGCAGCGCAGAAAAATCCACTTAGCATTGTGTGCGATATGAACGGTTCCGCCAGAGCAACTTCAATAGATAAAAAATTTATCCCGGAAAGCGGAATCGGTTTTATTCCATTCAATGAAGATAAAATTGTCCATGCAATAATTCCAGAACCAGAAAATCTTGTGCATTGCGCGCAGAAAATCAATGAGCTTCAAAAAAAAGGAAACAAATCAGCCCTGCTTGGTTATATGCCGGACTGCGACGGCGACCGCGGAAACATTGTCTACTGGAACGGAAAAGAGGCAAAAACAGTGCCAGCACAAGAAGTGTTCGCGCTGTGTGTAATGTCGGAACTTGCATTTGAATACTGGAAAAATCCGGACGCTAAAAATCTTGCGGTAGCTGTAAACTGCCCTACTTCCATGAGAATTGACGAAATCTGCACCTGTCTGAATGCAAAAGTATTCCGCGCGGAAGTTGGAGAAGCCAATGTAGTGAACCTTGCACGTGAAAAAAGAAGAGAAGGTTTCAACGTAAGAATATTCGGGGAAGGAAGCAACGGCGGAAACATAACATACCCTTCTGCGGTAAGGGATCCAGTCGCTACAATCTTTGCGCTTGTAAAGCTTCTTGCGCTGCGGGACACAAAAAACAAGATTGGATTGTTTCATTTGTGGTGCAAGATGTCCGGCCAAGAAAAAAAATACAAAGACAACTTTACACTCGATGACGTTATTTCAACACTGCCCGAATACACAACAACTGGCGTAAGTGAAAACCGCGCAGTTCTTCAAGTAAAAATGCAAGACAAAGGCAAGCTAAAGGAAAATTTCAAAAAAGAATTCATTTCGTCTTGGGAAGAAAAAAAAGAGCAGCTCAAAAATGAATACGGAATCGCAAGCTACGAAGCATTCACGACAAACGGCACAAAAGAAACTGCAGCCGATCAAAACTGGAACAACGCAAACGGCGGACTTAAAGTAAAATTTATGGACAGTGAAAATCAGCCAGTCGCATTTATCTGGATGCGTCCAAGCGGAACAGAGCCAGTCTTTAGAATTATGTGCGATGTAAAAGGAAACGGGACGCAAGAAGAAAAAGCCCTGCTCGAATGGGAAACAGAGCTTCTGCAAAAAGCGGACATTGAATCTTAAAAATTACAAAACATATTTTTCTATAAAGTCGCCAACGCCGCTTGAATCGTTATCTTTTTCAGTGATAAAGTCAGCGGCGTTTTTTATGTAGTCAATTCCATTGCTCATGCACACGCCGTAGCCGCATTTTGCAATCATGCTTTCATCGTTCATGCTGTCTCCGAATCCCATTGTAGATGAGCGAGGAATTCCAATGTAGTCAGCAAGCCAGTTGATGGATTCTCCTTTTCCGCAGTTCGGCGGAAGGATTTCAAGAAAGTACGGTTTGCTTGTAAAAATAACGGCGGAATCTCCAAGTTCATCTTTAAGTTTTTTTTGCAGCACTTGAAGAGTTTCAGGCTCGCCCGGAACAAGCATTTTGGGAAATTTTTTTTCACGCAGGAAAGTTTCATAGTCGTCTATAACTTTGCCTTTCAAACCGCACATATCAACATCCTTGCGCGTCCAGGGAGTCTCTTCAGCATAGAAAATTGTGTCCGGTGAATAAACTTCACTTCTAAGCCCCATTTTTTCAGCTTCGGAATTAGCCTTTAAAAGAACAGAGGAATCAACGCTGCAAGTGTAAATCTGCTTGCGCTCGTGCATATCAAAAACACTGCATCCGTTTATTGCAATTATGAATTTCCCAAACTCGCTGCCCGCAATGTCCATCCTGCGCACAAAAGGCAGAATTCCATCTTCCGCACGTCCAGAGCAAAGCACAACATAAATTCCGCGCCGAACACATTCCTGAAGCACCTGCACATTTTTATCACTGATTTTCCGATTTGAATCCAAAAGAGTGTCGTCCAAGTCAAGCGCAATAAGCCTTACATCAAGAGCGTAAGAAGGAAGCTTTGCCATATAAACCTCACATAAAAAATCTTGGCAGATTATAAACCAGCCACAAAGTTGTTTCAATGGGATTTATAAGGACAGCTTTAATGTTTGCCAAGTTCTAAAAGATATTCCTCCACATTCCTATACAAAATTCCCTCTTCTGTTTCTGAGTCTTTTCCTCTATATAAAACTACCCTGCTTAAAATTTTACCATAGCGAAATTCTGTCTGTTCACATTTTTTTGTATCGACAAGATGATGGTACTGCTCTTTGGAAATTTCTTTGCTGTGCTTAATCTCATATATTTTACAGGGCGAATGTCGAGTTTTGAAAAAAACAGCTTACAAACCTAACAAGGTTGTCATTGCCGTGCTTGACACCGCGATATTTGCATAGCAAACTTGGTTAACAATCTACTGGAAATTTTCAACGGATTATCTAGTCAAGCCCGATAATGACAGTAAAATTTAAAACTCGAGATTGAACCTAACAAAAATATACAACTACTGAAATTCATTTTAAAGGAGCATACAAATGGGAAAGACAACTGTAAAACCAGGCAACAGCCACGCAGGTGAAGGCGGAAGAATGCCTTCAACAACAGGCAATCCAAGCGGTGGAGACCGCGGCAACAATCCGCCTAGCAATAAGTAGCATCACATTGGTTTTATGGCACAAAAAAAAGGATGTCCAGTCGGGCATCCTTTTTTACAGTTGTACGCTTACCTTGTGAGCTTGCGGTACATGGTTTTGTGAGGATGGTCATCGTCAATTCCAAGGACGTTTTTCTTCCATTCTACGTATTCACTCCAGTTGCCTTCAAACCATTTGACTTCGCTGTTGTTTTCAAACGCAAGAATGTGAGTACAGATACGGTCAAGGAAGTAGCGGTCGTGGCTGATTACAAGAACACAGCCAGCAAAACTGTTGATGGCCTCTTCAAGCGAACGCGTTGTAGAAATATCAAGGTCGTTTGTAGGCTCGTCCAAAAGCAAAACGTTTCCCGCTTCCTTGAACATAAGTCCCATGTTCAGCCTGTTTTTTTCTCCGCCGGAAAGCACGCTGATTTTCTTGTTCTGTTCCGCGCCGTTAAAGTTGAACCAAGAGCAATAAGCATGGGCATTCACTTCGCGCAACGCTCCATTTACAGGACGTCCTTTTTCGTCCACCGCGCCAAGCTTTATAAGGTCAGCTCCTCCAGAAAGAAGCTCAAGAACTGTCTTGTTCGGGTCAAGCTTGCTTCTCATCTGATCCACATACACAAGCTTTACAGTATCGCCTACTTTTATCGTGCCGGAATCCGGAGTTTCTTCTCCTTCACCTGTGGCGGCCTTTGCAAGCATTTTAAACAAAGTAGTTTTTCCCGCGCCGTTAGGTCCTACAACGCCAACAACAGCACCAGCCGGAATTGCAAAGTCAAGGTTTTCAAAAAGGAGCTTGTCGCCAAATGATTTTGTAAGCCCGCTCGCTTCAATTACAAGGCTTCCAAGACGAGGTCCTGCCGGAATTGAAATCTGGCTGTCTTTAAGCTGAACACGTTTCTGCTCTTCCGCCAAAAGCTGCTCGTACTTTGTGATATGCTCCTTGTGTTTTGCCTGGCGACCTTTTGCACCTGCGTGAATCCATTCAAGCTCTTCTTTCATTTCGCGCTGACGGACAGAAGCCTGCTTTTCTTCCTGCTCAAGTCGCTTTTCTTTTGCTTCAAGCCATTCAGAATAGTTTCCTTTAAACGGATATCCTTCACCTCTGTCCATTTCAAGAATCCATCCGGCAACATTGTCAAGGAAGTAGCGGTCGTGAGTAATCGCAATAATTGTGCCTTTGTAGTCGCGAAGGTGGCGTTCAAGCCAGGCAACAGTTTCTGCGTCAAGGTGGTTAGTAGGTTCGTCCAAAAGCAGAATATCAGGCTGCTGAAGAAGAAGGCGGCACAAAGCAACACGGCGACGTTCACCTCCAGAAAGAACATCAACAACTTGGTCAGCTGGCGGACATCTTAACGCGTCCATTGCAAGCTCAAGATTTGTGTCCAAATTCCATGCATCCGCAGCATCAAGTTTTTCCTGAAGCTCAGCCTGTCTTGCGCAAAGCTTGTCAAAGTCAGCATCAGGGTCTCCAAATGCCTCGTTCACTTTGTCGAATTCAGCAAGCAAATCTGTAATCGGCTTTACGCCTTCCATTACAATTTCTTTTACAGTCTTGCCTGCTTCAAGCTGAGGTTCCTGCTCCAAATATCCCATTGTGAATCCAGGAAGCAGATGAGTTTCGCCTGTAAAATCATTGTCAACTCCCGCAAGAATTTTAAATAAAGAAGACTTACCTGCGCCGTTTTCACCAATAACGCCGATTTTTGCTCCGTAATAATATGAAATGCTTATGTCTTTAAGAACAACTTTAGTCCCGTAAGCGCGGGAAACCCGATCCATTGTGTAAATAATTTTCTTATCGTCTACAGTCTTTGCCATACGCCCAATTGTAGTTTATATAATGATAATTTGCAATGAAAGCTGAAAAAATGAAGACATAAAAACAGCTCAAAAGTTACTGAGAATTGAGCCTTGGATTTGACCCGCAATTTTTTTATTCAGACAAATACAAATCTTGATTTTACTGGAATTTTGATTGGGTTTTAATCCCTTAAATCAGGTCTATGTTTTTTAGAATTGATTAAGGAGGCATGATAAAAAAGTAAACGCATCGAATTCGAAATGTTTAAAAACATAAAAAATGTGCTATATTATATAGTAATAATGACAGGAGGCTGTTATGGAAAATGTAGCATATTTGAATAATAAAGGCGACTTGATTCAGTTCAAATACGGAAACACAAAAATCCGCTTTAAAGGTCCGTACAGCCTTGAACGGATTGAGCAGATTAAGGAATGGGATAACGGTTATCTTGTAGTTTCAGCAAAATATTCTCATACAGATGAAGCGGTGGAAGATTATATTGACTTGATTCCGATTCTCGAAAACTTATACATAAAGCCGGAAAACTTTCTGCATCCAATAAAAGAGGTAAAATTAGATTATGCCACAAAATGAAATTGAAAAAATCGCAGCAGAAGCAAAGTTTATTATCGCCGGCTATTCATTCTCGTTAAACGAAGAAAATCAGATACGTGTCTTGAATTTGGAAAATCCGACAGAAGCCGCTGTTCTTACAAAAGATGGCGACTTGCTTGAAACAACAATGGACGATGCGAAACTGGCATTAGTGCAGTCATATTACCTAAAAAATAAAGAATTTATAGAGGAATAAAATGCCAAAATATACAGCGTTTAAAGTTGCCGGCTATTATCTCTATTTTACAATGGCTTGTACCATTGAATGTATGCACGTTCACGCCAGCGACACAAAACTTACAGAATCCGGCTCTGCGAAGCTGTTTGTAAAGCCAGATGGAGATACTATAGTTACGCGTCAGGGAACAGTTTCCGAATCAGATATGAACAAAATCAGAAAATACATCAAATTGAATTACATAACAATGTTTGAAATGTGGTCTAAATATTCAATGCACGGCTATTACGGCGAGAACAAATAAATGGCTGGAGAGGCTTCCATATGTATGAAAGATTAGGAAAGTATGAGGTTAAGTAGTATGCTATATGTATTTTTGGATACAAGTATTCTTGAAAATGACCCTTTTTTACAACAAAAGAAAAAATTAGAACTTCTTTTTTCAAAAGGAAAAGTCAAAATTTTACTTCCTGATGTAGTAATTGCTGAATTAACAAAACATACAATAAAAAAGAGTAAAGATTCCGTTTCTACCATAAAGAAAAATCTTGAAATATTGAAACAAATTCAAATGCAAAACATTCCAACTTTTGAATTACAGCCTCTTACTCAAAATGATATTAAAAATAAATATGATAGTTTGCAAAAATCTGGTTTTATAAAGATTATTTCATCTGATAATGTAAAAATAAGTAGAATAATGGCTAGATATATTTCGGTAAAGAAACCGTTTGCTGAAAATAAAGAAAGTTTCAGAGATTATGCATTATTTTGTACTTGTGCTGATTATGTTCATGATAATAATTTAAGTAATTGTTATTTTATTTCTAAAAACTCATCTGATTTTGCTAATAAAGATAAAAGCGATTTTCATGATGATTTAAAAATTGAAAGTCAAGGAATGAAATATATCCTTGAATTAAGAGAATTTATTCAATTACCTGAAGTTCAAGAAAAATTTAACGAAATTCAAAAGGAAGAAGACTATGAAAACCTTGTTGAAAACTGGATACAGACGCATATTTCAAAACTAATTCCAAGAAATGGAGAATTAGTTACTGAATGGGCAATCAAAAATCTTGAAGAAAGTAAATATTTACATAATCTATTTAACAAAAAATTATATAAATCCATTGAAGAAGAAGTAAGCAATAAATGTATGAATGCACAACCAGAGGAATTTAGTTCATTTTTTGATTCTGGTTATGTAGATTATGAAGGTATTGACTCTATTGAAGAATTTGATATTCAAGATTTTACAGCTTCTGATGATGGTTCTGTAACGATTTCAGGTGTTATATATCTTTCTGTTCAAGTTAGTATTTATGTTTATAATTGGTCTTATGAAAGAGATGAAGATGATTCGCAATATATTTGTCTTGCCTCCGGTGCTGTTGAAATGCATTATTCATTTGATCTTACTCTAAAAGATGATGATAAATATGAAGTTTTTTATAATTTTGAAAACATAAAATCAGATTTAGGAGAGAATTATTATGAATGACAATGTGTGTATTTCTGATAAATGTGATGAATTTATAAAAAATTAAGCAAGAAAAAATGTTCTAAATCCTCTTGATTTCTAGTTTTGTAATTTAATATTGAACTTAATAAAAACTTTACACTTTTGTTAATGCTATTAATATCAATACGAAGACCAAAAATCTAAAGATTTCACGCATCTGGATGCCTGCATTTGGATGCGTTTTTTTTGCAAGAAATATCCGCTGCGGTCAGTGATCTGCTGCCGCTATGCGAAAGACTAAGCGGATAAACTTGATAAATCAGCCCGGTTCTAATCCTCATACTTCACGCCAAAGTAATTCAAACTTTCTTTCATGGCGTCCTGAGCTGTCAGGCAGGTGTCTTTAAGATAACCCCGCTCATCTTTCCATTCTTTGATTCCTCTGTAATAGAACATCTTCAATTCCTCAGTGATGATGAACGGAACAATGTTATACTTAATACATTCCTTGAACATAATCAGTCTTCCGACACGGCCGTTTCCGTCCTGAAACGGGTGAATTAATTCAAAGCGAACGTGGAAATCATGAATATCATCAAAAGTGATTTCCGGTTTTGCGTTATATTCTTCAAGCAATGTTTTTATTTCTTTAGCGACATTTTCGGGCTTTGTTGTTTCAATTCCACCAACCATATTTTCCAGCATTTTGTAATCGCCTATTTTGAACCAGGATTTCTGCGAATCTGTTGTGCCTGTTTTCAGTATGTAATGAAGCTGTTTAATGAAACTCTCTGAAAGCTTAGAATTTGCGCCTTCGATAATCAAATCAATACAGCGGAAGTGATTTACAGTTTCTATGATGTCATCGACTTTTACTGCCTCATCTGTAATGCCAAGCGTTTTTGTTTCAAAAATATAACGGGTCTGGTCATGAGTGAGTTTTGAGCCTTCAATATGATTTGAATTATATGTAAGGTCAATCTGAATTTTATGGTAAATACCGTTTTTTAAGCCGGCATCTTTTTCTCTTTTCAAGACTGAAAAAAGATTGTTTTCTTTTTTTATATGACGAGCCTTGCGGTCCGGTTTTTCAGCATTTGCCGGAATCTTCCAGGTCTTGCCTTCTAAAAAAGCTCCAGGAACCCTGCCCTGTGAGCAGTAATTTCTTGCACTGCGCTCGCTTAAATTCCAGATTTTTGCAGCTTCTTCAACTGAAATATATTTTGTCTTTGCCATAGGCAATATTATATCACGCTATCGGCAAAATATAAAACGTTTATATGTATATTTTTTTTCATTTTATTTTGCCGATAGATTGACTTTATTGCCGAAAAAACATTGAAACCGGCAGGCAGCATGACGGTCATTCCGAACTTGTTTCAGAATCTCCCGAACACAATGCAAAATCCTTGCTCAAAAAAAATCATCGCCGAACACAACAAAAACTTTGCTTGAAGAAACAAAAAAGAATCACACGGATTTGCAGATTTCCACGAAATCCGCCGATGCAAAAAGTGATTCACGCAGTAAATCACAAATCCGCGTGAGAAAAAAGAAAACTGGACATTTTACGCAAAGAATTTTCCTCCCTTGACAGCCTTACCATTCGGTAGGGTATATTTCCAGTTATATTTTTAAGGAGGAACAAAAATGAAAAATATCGCGCTGGTCGTGATTGACCTTCAGAATGACATCACAAAAAATTACATGGAAATAATCGCTCGTGTGAATCAGGCGATTGACTGGGCGGTGGCAGGCGGAATGCACGTTGTTTATATCCAGAATCACAATCTTTCCGCCGGAACAAGGACGTTCAAGCCCGGAACGCATGGAGCGGAACTTGTGCCTGAAATGAAAATCGCTTCCGACCACATTTTCACCAAGACAAAAAGCAACGCCCTTACAAGCGAGGACTTCGCCACATTTATTCAGGAGAACGCAATCACTGAATTTTTTATTGCCGGAGCGGACGCTACTGCCTGCGTAAAATCCACCTGCTTCAACATGAAAAAAAAGCGGCTACACTGTCCACGTGATTTCCGACTGCATCACAAGCTACAACAAAAACAAGATTCCCGAAATGCTCGCCTACTACGAAAGCAAAGGCTGCGACGTAAGAACTTTTGACGAGATGTGCAAATAGCAGGAAGAAATCAAAATGAACGGAAAACCTATAATAGAAACTTTGCGCCTTGTTCTTCGGGAATACATGCCGGAAGATTTTGACGCGCTTTTTGAGATAATGTCCGACGAGGAGACAATGTGGCACTATCCCGCGCCTTTTGACGAGGAACGCACGCGCGGCTGGATTGACTGGAACATTCAGAACTACAGGGAATACGGATTCGGACTGTGGGCAATTATATTGAAGAAAACAGGCGAATTTATCGGCGACTGCGGAATCACGATTCAGAATATCGACGGCGAAATGCTCCCGGAAATCGGCTATCACATCAACAAAAAATACTGGCGGAAAGGATTCGCAAGTGAGGCCGCAAAATCAGTGCGCGACTGGGCGTTCACAAACACAAAATACGAGCGCGTTTATTCGTACATGAAATATACGAACGTCGCATCGTACTCAACCGCCTGCGCAATCGGCATGAAAAAAGTCAAGGAATATCCCGACGAGAAAAACGGAATTTCCTACGCCTACGCAATCACACGCGGCGAATGGAAGAAAATTAAGAACAAATAAAAGGAGACAGCATGAAAATCATTGAATATTTCACATCGGACGACAAGGCGCATTGGCTTGGAGAAATCGCGAAAGCTGACTGGGGTGCGGCGAAATTTCTTCACCAGCTTTTGAGCGAAGGCAAGCTGAAGGAAACGCTCGGGGATTCCGCGCTTGTTCCGCTTCTGACCGACGGTGAGAAACTTGTTTCGTTCTGCACTTTTGCGCCGCTCGACGACGTTCAGTCAACGGAACTTTCACCTTGGATCGGCTTTGTCTACACCGCGCCCGAATATCGCGGCCACCGTTACGCAGGCGAGGTTTTGAACTGGGCGGAAAGCGTTGCAACCGTCATGGGACGTGAGGCGGTCTACATTTCAACAGGCCACACGGGACTTTATGAAAAATACGGCTACGATTTTTTTAAGACGGCAAAATCGATCGGCGGCGAGAAAACAAGAATCTACCGCAAGGAACTTTCAGCAGACGGTGGGGAAAAACAGAAACGCCTGGCAAACGGCGGACGCTGGAAAGCCCAAATCGTGGAGGCAGCAAAACAGGGCGTTGACATGACGGCAATCTGCGGACTTTCGTGCGGACACTGCTTTTTGGGCGAATGGTGCGGTGGCTGCCGCTCTGTATTCAACTGCTGCTCGTTCGGCACGATGTTTCCCAGCGGAAAATGCCCGAACGTAAAATGCTGCAAAGAAAAAAATCTTGACGGCTGCTTTGACTGCCAGGAACTCGAAAAATGCGAGAAAGGATTCTACACACCAAGCAACGACGGAGCCGCCGCAAGCAAGGCACAGGCAGTCTTCATCCGTCGGCACAGAAAAGAAGCCCACCGCAAAGTTTTGGACAACCTGCACAAAAAATACAAGTTCCAAAAAATGCAGGAAATACTCGGACAGAGCGTGGAAGAGGGAATTAGGATTCTGGAAGAGAATTTGCAGATCTGACTGCCTGGAAATGCAGCACATTGAACGCAGGTTCTTTCCCAGCATTCCGCGAAGAACAAACAAAGGATTTGCGCTGACAATGGCCGGCTTTAAAAATTCAAGGTTGAATTCAAACTGTAAAAAGCTGAGCTTCAAAATTCTTCTCCGTAATGAAACATCTGCCAATTATTTTAGCACAACAATTTCATAAATCAAGTTTTATTAAAATATTTTTCTCCCTATGCAAAAAAATCATCCCCGGACTTGCCACAATGACCAAAAAGCAAATCCAGGGATGATGAGGAGGACTAATTTAAATGCCTTAAAAAATAAGACGGATTTTAAAACTGCCTAATCTTTAAAGCTGGGCAGAAATTTTCACAAAAGCTCTAGCCTTTATTCCGTTGACTTTTTTGAGCGACCCCTGACCAGCAAAGTCCGGCCATTCTTCTATAAAAATCGGAGCGTCTTTTTTGAGCGCATCAATTTCCAAAGTAAAGTCATGCGCATTTTTTCCGTAGCGTTTAAGACCGATGCTCCACGGATAATTTTCACCAACAAAAATTCCGTCGTCAATAAGCTTTCCGTTTTCATAAAGGCGCGCGCAGTTTCCGGCATATCCAATGTCAATAAATAAATCATCAAGTCCGTTCTGCCAGCTTTCCACGGAAATTTTATAGACCGCAGTTTTTTCATCTTCTGAAATTTTCTGGCACGAAACTTTTGGAGATTCCGCAGCGTCCTGGTCGAAAGTATAAACCGTGAATCCGCCGCCGCATTTTTTTGCAGAAAATCCTTCTGGAACTTTTTCAAGTTCCGGGAATGCCTTGAATGAAATTTTCTTGCAGTCTTCAAATTCAAGTTCTGTTTTTCCATCTTGGTTATTCTGGAACAAAACTGAATCCGTCACAACAAGATATTCTTTTCCGTTTGCAGAAACTTTATGAGCGTTCAATGCATCTTCTCTTGAAAGCGTTACAATATCACAGTCAGGAACCTCGCCTTCAAACTGATAAAGAGAAACGGAAGCGTCCTTTGCGGAACAAACACTGGAATCTTTTTCAGCCAAAGAGCCGACAGGTTTTGCAGCTGAATAAAAAACGTAAACTTTGCGCTGGTTATTTAAAACACAAAGCGGAGTTGCAAGCGAAGTCTTTAAAAGTCCATCCGCAACTTTCATGTTGAACGGCAAAAAGAAAAAGTCTTTGTCTGCAACATCAATCGCCGGGAACTGAATGTCCGCGCCGCTTTTTTCTGTGGAAGCAAGCACAACATTTTTATGCCCAGCCATTTTTCTTCTGCGCTGATAATTGTTTACAAAGACAAAGCCGCGTTTTTTTCCACATTTCTCACATTCTTTGTAACGCCAGCTTGTGCGCAAGTCAGAAAGATTTTCCGGTGTAATAGGATTTGAGTCAGGCAAGTCAGTTTCCGTGGAGGCAAGAAATTCTCCAAAGTCATGCGCAAAAAGTGAATACAATTTTATCTCGCCGTAAGTTCCGTTTGGAAGTCCGTACTCTCCCAAAGGCGCTCGGAAATCGTAGTTCTTTATGCTCATGTCGTTCAAAGAGCCAGTCGCAATATTTTCTTCAAGAGTTGTAAGCTTTCCTTCCGGGTTCTGTCCGCCATGATACATATAGTAGCCAAGCAGGTTGCAACCGCTTCCCATTTTTGCAAGGCTCATAGCGCCAATGTCTTTTGGCTGTGCAATCGGACGGCGTTTTAAAGTAACTTGAAGTCCGCCGCCAAGCTCCGCAGTAAGATATGGATATTTTGTCATATCAAAAGTGATTCCTTCGCCAAGTCCAAAGTCGCAGCCAATCGCATGGTCGTTGCGCTCGTAAGTGAACACGTAGTTTCCGCTAGGCTCAATTTCTGTAATGCGCGGATCCCAAGGAGCTTCGCAGTAGCCGCCCATAACAGGCAAAAGTCCGGCTGTAACAGCTCCACCCCAGCCAGTCGCAGTATACAAAGGAACATCAAAGCCAGTTTGGCGCGCCATTTTTTCAAGACGCTTCATGTGCGCCTCGCCTGCATCGCCTGTAAGTCCGCCGCAATGGCCGAATTCATTTTCAATCTGAACTCCGATAATCGGACCACCGTCTTTTAAAAGCAAGCCTTTTACCTGCTCGTAAATCGCCTTGTAGAATTTCTCAACTTCCGCAAAATATTTTTCATCATTCGTATTACGTGCGTCAGGACATTTTGCAAGAAGCCAGTCCGGGAATCCTCCGTGGCGAACTTCCGCATGGCTCCAAGGCCCGATGCGCAAAATCATTGAAAGCCCGCATTCCTTTATAGTCTGAACAAATTTGCGAAGATCGCGCCAGCCTGTCCACTCAAACTGATTTTCAATTTCCTCGTGATGAATCCAAATTACGTAGGAACTCACAATATCCACTCCGCCCTCTTTCATTTTTAAAAGAGCCTCTTTCCAGCCGCTGTCCGGGTATCGTGAATAATGGATTTCGCCCATAATCGGAAACCATCTTTTTTCACCCTTAAAAAGGCTTTTATTGTCAAAAGAATATGAAATCATGTTTTTCTCCAATCCTTGATGTTTACACGTGTTGATTTATAGAAATAATATCACGGAAATTTCAAAAAATCTAGGAAAATTTTTATAACAAAACCTCACAAAACAAAAAGTGAGCAACAGATTGCGCAATAAAAAAATCAAAAAAATGCCTCTAAATGCTGACAATTAGAATATTTTAAATCATAATTATAAGGACTGTTGTTTTACGGTGCAGATTATCAACCGAGTTTCTTTCAGAAACATCGCAGGGTCAAGCCGGATAATGACAAGGTGATAGCATTTACTGACAAAAAAACTGTCATTCCCGCTCAGCGACACGGGAATCCCTGACCAAGGAGGAACATTATGAAAAAACTGATTTTTTCTATTTTACCAGCATTTTTGTTCGCATTTATTTCGTGCATGAACATGAGCTCCGGCTCCGGAGAAAACGGCTCTGTGCGTGTTGCCCTGCCCGGAAGCGGTCGCGCCACATACAATTACAGCAAAAACAACGCCGGCAAATTCATTGTGCGCCTTTATAATGACGACTTTGACAAAACCAAGGAAGGAGCTGTGGGGGGGGGTAATAGAGTTTGGCGACCTGGAGCCGGGAAAATACACTGCCACAGCGGAAGCCTGGAACCTAGGCGAAAACATCCTTGAAGGCAGCGGAAGCACAGAGATTACCGTAAGAGCCGGCGAAACCACAGACTGCAATATTACAATGATTCTTGAGGGGGAAACCGCGTATTATTCAAAGTATATGATTCTTACGGATTATTCCAACACCAAATATATCTACGACTACCCATCATGTAATAAATCTTCTAAGAGCGTTAGTTTTGGAACTTCATACAATACCGTGGAAGACAACAACGGACAAATCTACCATATAAAAGACAGCAATTTATATAAGGACGATGATTCTGTTTTACAGATTAGCGACGCATCAAATCTTATAAAAAATCCTCTTTATTATGACAGCAAAACAGACAGTCTTTGGCTTGCATCATTTGAATCTAGTCCTGTTGGCAATTTTGTGAATTTTTCAGTTTTAGAAAATCCATCGGCTGCGACATCAAAGCCAGATCCATACAAAATATCATACGATGATATCAATTCAAGTATTACTTCTTGCCAAGCGTTTGCAGTCAAAGAAGATAACATTTACATTGCTTACAATAACTCAAATATCTTGCTTACAAAAAAAAATGATTCTAGTAATAAAAAAGCTAGCATTCCGCTTTCCAGCATTACTCCGGCTCTTTCCGGCGAAGTTACAGACATGGCAGTTCTTGAAGACGGAACAGTGGCAGTCCTTGTAAACGACAAAAGTTTAAATACTGCAAATCAATTTACTTTAAATGATGGTTGTACAGTATACAGCCGCGGCGCGCTTGTTCTTTTGTCTTCGGACTTGTCAACTTATAAAGTTTATGGCTGGACGGATTCTCCAAGAACAATAAGCGCAACCGGCTCAAGTTCTGACTACGATGTACAATGGGATAAAATTACAGCGTACATTCCAGAGTATGCCGAGCGCAACTCGCACTTTTACGGACCAATGCGCATTGTAGCAATCCGCCCTAAGGAGCTTGTAATTGCAGACTGCGGCGCAAACTTTGTCCTGCCTGATTATATCGGAAAAAAGAACGGAAAAATGTTCACGCACAACAGGCTAATGACCGTAAACCTGCGCAACTTTGCCATAGGCTGCAAAAAAGAATTCAGCGAAAGCGAGCTAAAATTCCAGTACCTTACCATCAGCGGAAACCTAGAATCTGTTACTGCCGGATGGACAAATTTATCTGCTGAAAACGAAAAATAAAGCAACTATATTGCCCGAACAAAGTAACTATATTTGCTCAACGGACTGGGTACGCTTTTTATCGTTGTTTTGACATTTCAGTGCTTTCTGTCATAAAAACAAAAGGAATACTTCCTAAGACCCGTAGCGATACTTCCTAAGAGGCTGAGTAATACTTCCTAAGACCCTAAGGAATACTCTCTAAGGGTCTTAGGAATACTTACTTCAGGTCTTAGGGATATTCACTCCAGGTCTTAGGAATACTCACTTCAGGAGTTAGGAAGTATTCCTTCAGCGGCAATGTTTTCCTCCATCCAAAAGTTCCACTTTACGCAAGGTTGTTTTTTTCGTAAAATAGCGTCCTATGGAATTTACTCAAGAGAAAATCGACTCGTTGACAGTCAATGAAGTTGAAATTATGAAAAAAATCGCTGAGGAGCTGAATATAAAAGTTCCTCAGGTAAGCGCGGTCATCAGCCTTGTTCAGGAAGGATGTACTATTCCTTTTATTGCACGTTATCGCAAAGAAAAGCACGGCTCTCTTGATGAGCTTCAGGTGCGTGAATGCGACCACTTGTTTACTTCCTATAAAAACCTGGAAGAACGCCGCCTTGAAATTGTAAAAGGCATATTTAACCAGAACAAACTCACTGAATCTTTGTACAATGCCGCAATGGGAGCCAAAACTCTTTCTGAGCTTGAAGACTTGTGGGCGCCATTTAAAAAGAAGAAAAAGACACGCGGAATGGTTGCGCAGGAAAAAGGACTTGAGCCTTTGGCAGATGCCATGTATGAACTTGATGACGCTGCTCTTCTTGAAAAGGCAAAGGAATTCATAAAGACAGATAACGAGGATTCGGCTTTAAATGTTGAAACTTCGGAAGATGCGATTGCCGGCGCAAAGGATATTGTTGCCGAGCGTGTTGCTCAGGATTCCAAGAACCGCGAAACAGTCCATTCACTTTATATGGAAACCGGCTCAATTGTCACAAAAGGAATTGTTCCAGACGGACAGGATGCCGAGACTGTTGAAAAAACTTCTACATATAAAATGTACTGGGATTACAGCGAACCGTTGAATCAGGTTAAGCCGCATAGAATTCTTGCAATCAACCGTGCAGAACGTGAAGGCGCGCTTGAAGTTACAATTTCTGTTGATGTTGACGAGGCTGTAAAAGTTATTCAGAAAAAATACACAATTAACAACAAGGCTTTTTCTGAAGCTGTTGAAGATGGAGTTGTGCGCCTTTTAAGCCCTGCAGTTGTTCGTGAAATCCGAAGCGATGAAACGGATGATGCTGACGAGCATGGAATTGGAATTTTCAGTGAAAACTTAAAGAACCTCCTGATGACTCAGCCTATAAAAGGTAGCCGCGTTCTTGGTGTTGACCCTGGAATCCGCACTGGAACAAAATGCGCCGCCCTTGATGAAACTGGAAAATATCTGGGCTACTTTTTGATTAAGCAGGTTGCAGATCCAGAAGGCTCATATAAAGCAATCAATGATGCGATTGACAAGTACGATATTCAGGTTGTCGCAGTCGGAAACGGAACAGGAAGCCAGGAAGTTCAGGCGATTGTAAGCAAGGTAATCAGCGAAAATTATTCTGATGTTATGTATACTGTTGTTGATGAGTCCGGAGCCTCTGTTTATTCTGCAAGCGACATTGCCCGCGAGGAATTCCCGGAGCTTGACCTTACAATCCGCGGCGCGATTTCAATGGGAAGAAGATTGCAGGATCCTCTTGCCGAGCTTGTAAAAATCGACCCGAAGGCAATCGGTGTTGGACTTTACCAGCACGATGTAAACCAGAAAAAACTTTCGGATACTTTGGATGAAGTAGTTGGCTCTGTTGTAAATCAGGTTGGCGTGAACTTGAACACTGCGAGCGCAAGCCTTTTAAAATATGTTTCTGGAATCAACAGTTCTCTTGCAAAAAAAATTGTTGCCTACCGTGATACAAACGGAAAAATAACAAGCCGCGAGGATTTGAAAAAAGTTTCGGGGCTTGGACCAAAGGCATTTGAGCAGTGCGCGGGATTCTTGAAAATTCCAGAAAGTTCAAATCCGCTTGATAACACTTGGGTTCACCCAGAAAACTACGAAGTTGCAAAAGAAGTTCTTCCGCTTGTTCAGAAAAAAGAAAAGATTTCCGCAGAGCTGAAAAAGCAGCTGGAAGAAAAATACAGTGTCGGCGAAACTACAATTAACGATATTGTTGAAGAGCTTGCAAAACCTAACCGTGATCCGCGCGACGGCTATCCTGCTCCAATCATGCAGAAAGGCGTTTTGAACTTTGAAGACCTCAAGGTTGGAATGAAAGTTACCGGCAAGATTAAAAATGTTGTTGACTTTGGCGCGTTTGTAGATATCGGTTTGCATGAAACTGGACTTATTCACATTTCTGAGCTTAGCGACAGTTTTGTTTCTGATCCAATGGACGTAATCAAGGTTGGCGATGTAAAGGAATTTACAATAATCGATTTGGACACAGACCGAAAAAGAATCAGCCTTTCATTAAAATCTGATGCTGAAAGCCGTCCTGCTGGAGGAGTTTCTTCTGGCGCAAAGAAAAAAGTTGTGGTTGTGAAAAAACATTCAGCTTCTGGGGAAAAGACTTCGTTCGATAAGAATAGAAAGCCTCGCCATGAAAAGCAGAATTTTGGCAGCGACGACGGAATGTACTATAATCCATTTGCGGCATTGCTCAAGAAGTAAAAAATGCTAAAAGCCTAAAAGCTTGTGCTTTGCAATGTGCATTTTTGGAACAAGTTTTTCAGGCTGACTTTAATAACAATTTGCCTTGGCTACTTTTTTAGGCGGCGGGGCAAATTGTTATTAAAAACAGATATTGCTATTGACACTCGCTGTTATTTTTCATATTATATAAGAACATATTACGACGCTGGGTAGAGCAGTTGGCAGCTCGTCGGGCTCATAACCCGGAGGCCGTTGGTTCAAGTCCAACCCCAGCTATAAAAAACTTCAGATTCGCTCTGAAGTTTTTTTTGTTTTAAATCCATCTATTTGGACTTGAAGCGAAACTTGCGCCGACCAAATGGGAGGAAGAGCAGACAGGAAGTCTGCGTAAGCAAGTTGAGCCGGGCTGGAATATTGACGCAGGACGCGGAAATATGGAAGCCAAGTCCAACCCCAGCTATAAAAAACTTCAGATTCGCTCTGAAGTTTTTTTTTGTTTTGAAACACTTGTCCTATGATAACAACCTTTTTTTCGTGCTATAATCAACGCAGAAATATTTTTTGGAAGAAACAATGACCGACTCAGAACTCAAAACCTTAAAAGATAACCTCTGGCACGCCGCAGATGTTCTTCGTGCCGGAGCACACCTAGCAGCAAATAAATACGGACAGCCAATTTTAGGACTCATTTTTTTGCGCTATGCAGATATTCTTTATAAACAGCACAAAGCAGAAATAGAAGCCGAATACAATAAATCAAAAGGCACACGAGCCGAAAAATCCATAAAGGACATTTCAATCAAATACTGCGGTTTTTATCTCCCGCCAGAAGCTTATTATACAACAATCAACGACGCACCCGATGACGCAAACAAAGCAACACTCGTAAAAAAGGCAATGGAAGCCATAGAACGCGAAAACGAAAAGATGGACGGAGTTCTTCCAAAAGAAGTGTACGGCCAGCTCGTACCCGAAGAAGAACCGGAACTCCTTTCCAACATCATGCGCATTTTTATGGACATTCCCGAAAATATCAGTGTAGACCTTTTTGGCGAAATATATGAATTCTTCCTTGGCGAGTTTGCCCTTCAGGAAGGAAAAGACGGCGGAACTTTCTATACGCCTGCGACAGTTGTCCGCTACATGGTGGAAGTTCTTCAGCCGCAGAATGGCGAAAAGAAAATCTTAGACCCTGCCTGTGGTTCCGGAGGTATGTTTGTTCAGGCAGCCCGCTTTATGCACCGCCATAACAAAACGTCAGATGAAGTAATGAAGTTCCGCTGTTACGGTGTAGAAAAAGAACCCGACACCGTAAAGCTTGCAAAAATGAACCTTCTTTTGAATAACGTCCGCGGCGAAATCGTAGAAGCAAACTCCTTCTATTCAGACCCTCATAATGCAGTAGGCAACTTTGATTATGTAATGGCAAATCCACCATTCAACGTAGACGAAGTTGTTTACGACAAAGTAAAAGACGACCCGCGCTTTAACATCTACGGAGTTCCAAAGAATAAATCCAAAACCGCCAAAAAAGGCAGCGACAAAAAAGAAACAGTTCCAAACGCAAACTATCTCTGGATAAGTTATTTTGCAAGCAGCCTCAATCAGACAGGAAAAGCAGCCCTCGTTATGGCAAACTCCGCAAGCGATGCCGGCGGTTCAGAACTCGAAATCCGCAAAAAGATGATAGAAGAAGGAATCATCAGCCAGATGGTAACGCTCCCAAGCAATATGTTTTCTTCCGTTACCCTTCCTGCAACCCTCTGGTTCTTCGACAAACAGAAAACTCAGGACGCTCAGAAAAAAGACAAAATCCTTTTTATAGATGCCCGCTCAATCTTTACCCAGGTAGACCGCGCTCACAGAAAGTTCAGCGACGAACAGATAAAAAATCTGGGAATCATCACCCGGCTTTACAATGGCGACACACAGGCCTTTAAAGACCTTATAGCAGAATACACCGCTGCCCTTAAAGCCGCTCCAGAAGCCAGCGACGACAAAGAAGTAAAAACCAAAAACTACTGGCAGTCACAGATAGACTGGCTCAACGAACGCTTCCCGGACGGAACCTACACCGATGTAATAGGCCTTTGCAAAGCTGCCAGCATAGAAGGCGAAGACGGCATCCGCGACCAGGATTATTCCCTCAACGCCGGCCGCTACGTAGGAGTTGTAATCGAAGATGACGGCATGACAGAAGATGAGTTCAAAGCCAAAATGCTGGGCCTCAACACCGAACTTGGTGACTTAAGAAAAGAAGCCGCAACTTTCGAAAAACAGATTACAGATAATTTGAAGGAGTTATTCGGGGAATGAAAAAGAAATTGACAATTTTAAATAATGATTATATATTAAGGGTAACAAGACCCTGCACGCCTCTTAACAATGCGTCTCACGTGGGGTTATTTTTTTGCCCTTTTGAAATTTCTATCAGGAGGACAAAATGATTTTTTCAAAACCACCTCGAACACCTGAATATTTAGCACATAAACTGATTGCAAATGGACTGCAAGAAACTTCTGAAACTGAACTTGTCGAAATTTTTCAATCCATAAATTATTATAAACTACGTGGCTATACATATCCGTATCAAAATAATTCCTTGCCTGATTCCCCATTTTTGCCAAATGCAAAATGGTCTTATATTTGGAACGACTATAATTTTGATATAAAATTACGAACCTTGTTGTTTTCTAGCATAAGTTTTATAGAAACAGTTCTTAAAACTCGCATGACATTAGCTTCGTTGTCATTGGGCTCTACTTGGTATCTGAACAACCGTTTATTTAAAAGCCAGAATGCATTTAACTCGGATTTAGCATTTTTACAGAATGATTGGAACAGGGCTTCTGAAGAATTTAAAAATCATTATGAAACAAAATATGCTGAGTCACCGAATCCTCCAGCCTGGATGATTTTTGAAACTTCAAGTTTTGGACCGATAAGCAAATTTTTTAAGAACATGAAACCGCAACTTACCGAAAAGGAATGTATCTGTAATTATTTTGGTTTTGACAAGGCTGACGGAAACAAACTTGCTACTTGGTTCCAAGTAATAAATATCGTCAGAAATATATGCGCTCATCATGGGCGACTTTATTCCAGACAGCTGATAACAACACCCCTTTTTGTTGTGCCGCAAAAGGGCTGTTGGGTTCGTGCGTGGCCCAACCCTAATAGAGTTTATGCTGCGATATGTATTATTAAGAATTTTTTAGATATTTGTAATCCGAATAATGCATTTTCGGAGGAGTTGAAAGAACTTATGAAAATGGCAAGGACAGAACAGTTGCCGTCAATGGGGTTCCCTGCAGATTGGGAAACTGAACCGTTGTTTGAATAATAAGGAGGGGAAAGCCTTCCCCCTCGCTTCAGCCCGCTGCGCGGTCTTTTGCTACCCCTTCTGCGGGACACCCCACAACGCCCCGGAGATTTACAGGTGGGAAGGAAAATTGCCACACGGACTGGGAATTACTAACATAATTCTAGGAAATATGAAAATGGAAAAACTAGGAAAATATTGTAAAATTATCTCTGGATATGCCTTTAAATCAAATGATTTGTCTGAGGGTACAGAAATACCTGTAATAAAAATTGGAAATATCAGCAATGGCGATGATGTTATTACTGATTCTTCAACACAATATGTTTCAAGTGATTTTCTATCCATAGATGAAAAATATCATATAAAAAAAGGAGATGTTTTAATCTCTCTTACAGGAAGTCATATTAATCAACCAAATTCAATGGTTGGAAGAAGTTGTAGAAATTTTTCAGATACAGAGTTCCTATTAAATCAACGTGCCGGTAAAGTTATTCCTAATGAAAATGCAGATAAGAACTATTTATATTATCTATTGAATACAGAATCTTTTAAATATTCTATTTGTAACAGAGCATATGGTGCTGCTAATCAAGCAAATGTAAGTCCATCAGATATCGAAAATATAAAGTGGAATTTTCCCCCTCTCCGCACACAACAAAAAATCGCCTCAATATTATCAGCCTACGACAACCTCATACAAAACTACAAAAAGCAGATAGAAGCCCTGCAAACCGCCGCCAGCGAACTCTACAAAGAATGGTTCGTTCGCTTCCGCTTCCCCGGCTACCAAACCACCAATTTCGAAAATGGAATCCCAGAAGGGTGGAAAGTTGAAAGAATTGGAGCCTTATACGATTCAACTTCTGGTGGAACACCAAGTCGAGAACATGAAGAATATTTCCAGAATGGAACTTATCCTTGGATTAAAACAGGTGAGTTGAAAGATTCTCCTATACTTGAAACAGAAGAATCGATTACGGACGAAGCAATAAAGCACTCATCTGCAAAATTATTCGAGAAGGATTCTCTGATAATTGCTATGTATGGTGCAACAATTGGACAGTTAGGAATAAACAAAATGAAAGCAGCTTGTAATCAAGCTTGCTGTGTATTAAGACCTAAAAAAGACAAAGCGTTTGGAATTTACTATTTGTTTCATTTTTTCAAAGAAAACAGAGAATTTATAATCGGACTTGGCAATGGAGCAGCACAGCAAAATTTAAGTCAGGTTCTAATCAATAAACTTAAAATTGTAAATCCAAATAAAGAGATATTAGAAATCTTTGAAAAAAAAGAATCTTTGTTTTTTGAAAAGATTTATCATTTACAAAAACAAATCACCAACCTAACCCAACAGCGAGACTTGTTGTTACCCCGCCTCATGAGCGGCAAACTGGAGGTGTGAGGAAATGTGTGGCAAAATAATGTCTGATGAAGCAAAGGTTTCAAATTTAATTGAAAATTTCATAAAAGAAATACATTAAAAGGGAGAATAAAAATGAATATAACGGAAAAAAGTACTGAAATTAATTATTTAGCAGCTATGGCTGTCTTTCAACAACTTTTTGATGAACAAAAAAATGTGCAAGATGTTATATGCTCTTTTATTAAGCATTATATTGTTTCAACAAGAAGTTACGATTTTCTATTGGAAGAAATCTACAATGGCATAAATAGTTTTTATAATTTTAAGCTTCCTATCGCAATTGTTAAATCAAGTTTAAGAAAACTAAAAGATTTTGTTTCAAAAAATTCTGAAGGTCACTATTTAGTCGATATAGCAAAACTTCCAACAGAAATGGAAAATAATAAGTTCGCTGAAAATCAAAGTATTAATGATAAACTCATTATTGAACTTGAAAAATATTTGAGTGAAAAAATAAAACGAGAGTTAAACGAAATTGAAAAAAAGGAATTGTTTGATGGATTATGTGGTTTTCTGATAGGAGATAAGGTGGATTATCAATTTCAAAAACACATTTCATCATTTGTCTTGGAAAAATCAAAAGATGAAATTATAAAAAAACAATTAGATGATATAAGTGAAGGCTTGATAATTTATGCGGGAATTACATCCGAACTAGACCCATCAAAAGTGGGAAGCTGGAAATATGAAATGAATCTGTATTTAGATATGGAAATATTATTTCATATTGTTGGATATAATGGTGATTTCTTTAAAAAACAAGCTGATGATTTTTTATCCCTAATTAGAGAAATTAACAAAAAGGAAAAAATAATAAAATTATTCTATTTTGATAAGGTAAAAAGAGAGGTTGAACATTTTTTTAATAGCGCTGAAGATATAGTTGCAGGAAAAACAATTAGTAATGGGACTGTTGCCATGAGTTTTGTAACTAATGGAAAGTCAAACACAAGTGAAATAATTACAGAGAAAGCAAAATTTTACTCAAAATTAACTAATCTGGATATATCTTGTGATGAAACTAATTATTTTGATAATGAAGAAAATAATAAGTATTGTGTTCAAGGCGATTTTGAACCTATGTTATCAATGATTAATATGCTTAGAAAGGGGGATAGTAACAAGCCTATCCAAAATATAAAATATTTATTGATTACTGGTACAAGAACGACATTAGGACAAGCTTATTCTTTGATAAAACCAGAAACTGAGGTTGAACAAGTAAAAAATGATTCAGATGATACTGAAGAAAAATATACTCAAAAGACTTTAGCAAAATCTTTAGAAGATATAACCAAGTTGTTTTGGTTTGCTTTAAATAAAAATTTCGGTCACTCATATAAATTAACTTCTTTTGATGTAGTTCATAAAGCAAAAGTCGTATTGGCTTCTATCTTAAATGGAAAAATAAAAGATAATTATTCAAAATTAAACAAAGATTTCCTGAAAGGTGATTTAACAAAAGAAGCAGTAGCAAATTGTATTGATGAATTACGACGCAAAACTCGATTACCTGAGCAAATAGATGCTGAAGATGTTGATTTCGTTTTAAATTTAATCGAATCAGCTGATATTGAAAATATTCAAAACGAAAAAGCTCTAAAAGAAAATTTGCTAAAAGAAAAGACTGAAGAAAATGACAGATTGCAAAATACTGTAGAAAGAAAAGATGCCGAAATAGCTGCATTGAAAAAGCAAATTGAAGAAAGAAATATTCAAGATAAAGAGAAAGAATTAGAAAAAATAAAGAAACAAAAGAAAATTAAAACTATATTTCTATTTGTTCTAAAAATTATTCTTATATCTGTGATTATTGTTGCTATAGTATTTTCGCTTAACAAATGGGTTATCCCGTTAGTCAAAGGTGATAATAAATGGATTACTCTTGGAGGTCTTATACTTTCAATTATTGGCGGTATTGGTATAATTTTTGCAGTAATCAATAGCAGGCTATTAAAACCTTTTATTTATAAACTGAAAGAAATAAATAATTCTATGGATATCTAATATAGTTTATGAATCATCGATCCATTTCGCAAAATTAAAAATTTATCGTTTTTGCGAAACAGAATAGAAGAAAATAGGGGAAATCAGCGGTAAATTTCCCCTATTTTGTGCAAATACACATTTCATGCACAAAATATAAAAAATATTGTGCACGTCTTGACAATATGCACAATGTTCCGGAAAATATAGCTGATGACTAAACTTCCATATAACATTGATTTTGACGATATTCAGATTCTCAAGGCTCTTAATAATGCCAATCATAAACTTGGACAGCTTAATGGTGCAATTAATTTGCTGCCAAATCCTTATGTTATTTTTAATGCCATTACATTAGGCGAGGCTAAGGAATCTTCAGAAATAGAAAACATTGTTACTACTTTTGATGAGATTTTTAAGGAAATGTCTTATTCAAAAACAAATCCCGCATCAAAAGAAGTCTTAAATTATCGTCAGGCAATGCTCAAAGGCTACAATCTTGTAAAAGAAAATGGATTTTTGAGCGTAAATCATATAATTCAGATTCATCACATTGTTGAGCCAGAAGCAGGAGATTTACGAAAGCTTCCTGGAACAGTGATTATGAATACAAAGACTGGTGAAACACTGCATACTCCACCACAGAATTATGAAGAAATTTCTGACTATCTTACAAATCTTGAAAAATATATAAACATCAAAGATCTGGAAGATACGGATGCAATTTTAAAAATGGCAATAATTCATTTTCAGTTCGAGTCCATTCATCCATTTTATGATGGTAACGGTCGAACAGGCCGAATGATAAACGTTCTCTATTTAACACTTGCAAAAAAACTTGATATTCCGATTTTGTATTTAAGTAAGTATATAAATCAAAATCGCCAAAAATATTATGAATTGTTAAATGCTACTCAGCAGGATTTATCAAAAATAAAAGATTTTATTCTGTTCATGATTCAGGGAATTTATGAAATGTCAGATTTTACTCTAAATTTTATAAATTCTTTTATGAAAACAATGAATGATGCGTCTAATCTGATTAAAGAACGATGTCCGAAAATTTATTCCCAGGAACTTGTTGAGCATTTGTTTTTTGATTTTTATACCAAAAATGAATTTCTTTGCGAAAAGCTTGGCATCAGCAGAAATACTTCAAGCAAGTATCTGCACGAACTGACAGAAGCTGGAATTCTGATTGAAGAAAAAGTTGGCAAAACAAAATTATATAAAAATGCATTCTTGTACAATTTGATCAGGTTATGGTAGGAGTAGCAGTTTATGGCAAACTACATTACAGAAGATGACATTGAAGTTTCTCTTATAAATATTCTTAAAAGCGATGAGCTTGCATATAACTTTATTCAGTGTGATGCCAATCCCAATTTAAAAGAAGATTTGAATGATGGGACTTGCCGCGCTTCTAAAAAGCAATGTGTTTTGCCTGAACAGATAAAAACCGCGCTTTATAAAATCAATCCAAATATTCCGGCGGAAAATATAGATTCTGTAATCCGGGAATTGTGCCGTGACTTTACTGGCACTGACATGGTAAAAACCAATTACGATAATTACAATCTGATTCGTAACGGTAAAAAGGTTGATTTCAAAAAAGACGGAAAGCCTACTTTTGATTTTGTAAAGCTGATTGATTTTGAAAATCCTGAGAACAACATTTTTACAGCTGTTTCCCAGATGTGGATTCAGGGACAGTATTACTGGCGAAGGCCTGATGTAATCATTTTTGTGAACGGTCTACCGGTCGTTTTTGTTGAACTTAAGAATGCAATAATCAAAATAGAAGAAGCTTTTAATAAAAACCTTACAGATTATAAAAAAGATATCCCGAACCTTTTCGCCTTCAATCAGATTTGTGTTTTGAGTAATGGACTTGAAACTCGTCTTGGAGCCTGGAATGCAGATTATGAATATTTTTTTGAATGGCTCAAAGTAGATAATGAAAACGAAAAACCAAACCGCAAGGACATAAAAGAGCGTGGAGTTTCAATTGAATATTTTGCCCGCGGTCTTTGTAAAAAAGAACATCTAGTTGATTACATCGAAAACTTTATTTTGTTCCAGAATCAGAAAGTAAAAATTATTGCTAAAAACCATCAGTTCCTTGGCGTTAATAATCTTATGAAAAATGTTGAACGCCGCGAAGAGCTTAAAGGAAAACTTGGTGTATTCTGGCACACTCAGGGTTCTGGAAAATCTTATTCCATGGTTTTCTTTGCACGAAAATGTGCCCGCAAACTAAAGGGCAATTTCACTTTCTTTATTGTTACAGATCGAACAGATCTTGATACTCAGATTTACAAAAACTTTGTACGCACAGAAGTTATTGGTAATAAAGAAGAATGTCAGCCTAAAAATTCAGAGCAGCTTCGTGAATATCTTAAGAGCAATAAGAAATTCATTTTCTCTATGATTCATAAATTCCGTTATGATAAAGGAAAGAAGTATCCTGTTCTTAGCGAACGCAACGACATTTTTGTTTTGATTGATGAGGCGCACCGCACCCAGTACAAAGACCTTGCAGAGAACATGCATACCGCTTTGCCAAACGCAAACTTTATTGCCTTTACCGGAACACCGCTGCTTGGCTCAAAACGTCTGACAAACCAGTGGTTTGGCGATTATGTCTCTGAATATAATTTTGCCCAGTCGGTGGAAGATGGTTCTACAGTTCCACTTTTCTACAGCCGCCGTGTGCCGGAAGTAGGACTTACAAACAACTTTCTTGATGATGATATTGTAGACATCATTGAAGATGAAAACCTGAATGAAGAGGAAATCAAAAGATTAGAAGATTCTGGAAGCAAGATAATTGAAGTCCTTAAACGGGATGAACGTCTTGATAAAATTGCTCAAGATATTGCGCATCATTTTCCACGCCGCGGATTTCTTGGAAAAGGAATGGTAGTTTCGGTTGATAAGTTTACCGCTGTAAAAATGTACGACAAGGTTCAGCACTACTGGGATTTGGAAAAGAAACAGCTGATGATAGAACGCAGCAATGCCAAGACAAAAGAAGACCGTGACGAAATAAAAGCGCGTCTTGATTACATGAACAATGTTGAAATGGCTGTAATAATTTCTGAAGACGCAGACGAAGAAAAGAAGTTTGCTGAGCAGGGATTAAATATAAAGCCCCACCGCGACAAGATGAATACTATTGTTGACGGCGTAGATATAGAAGACCGCTTCAAAAATAAAAATGATCCGCTGCAGCTTGTTTTTGTTTGCGCAATGTGGCTTACAGGTTTTGATGTGCCGAATCTTTCTACGCTCTATCTTGATAAGCCGATGAAAGGCCACACTCTTATGCAGGCAATTGCCCGTGCAAACCGAGTATATCCTGGAAAGACAAGCGGCATCATTGTTGATTATGTAAATGTGTTTAAGTACATGCAGCAGGTGCTTACCGATTATGCAACCGGCGATGATGGAAATGAGTTTCCGGCAAAAAATATTGACTATCTTCTTGAATTGATTGACCAGAGCATTGATGAGGCAGACGAGTTTTTATCGGAACTTGATATAAGCCTTGAAAAAATCAATAAACTTCCTGGAGATTTGGAAAAACTTGAAGCCTTGCGAAACGCACTGGAAATTATTTATCAAAAAGATGAAGGCAAAGAAAAGTTCCGCGTTATTACAAATACAATGCTCAATCTTTACGAAGCCAGCAAGCCAGAGATTTTTGAAATGGGCTGGCAGAACGAAAAGTTCAAGCCGTTAAAATATCTGAATGATTTAATGAACAACAACGTCAATGATGAAAAACTTGACCGTGCAAAGGCAAGAATGCAGGCTTTGCTTGACACATCAGTCAGTTCAGAAAAACCGGAAGACACAAGCGACCCGGACGGCAAGAAATCTTCTGATTATCTCATTCACGAATTTAAAGTCATTGACCTTTCCAAAGTCGATGTGGAAAAACTTAGAAAAGAGATTCATAAAGCCCAGTACAAGGCGATTGAAATCGATGACCTGAAAGAGTTCATTCAGAAGATGCTGCAGGTTATGATTAATAAAAACTGCGAGCGAATAAAGTTCAGTGAACGATTTAAAAACATCATAGACCAGTACAACGCCGGCGGCAGCGAAAGTGAAGATTATTATGAACAGCTCTTGCAACTTATTGAAGACATGAAAAATGAAGACAAGCGTGCTGAAACGGAATGTCTTGCCGAAGAAGAACTTGAAATGTTTGACCTGCTTATAAAAGGCCGAAAACTCACGAAAGATGAAGAGCAAAAAGTAAAGCTCGCCGCTAAAAATCTGTACAAAAAACTTACAGAAGAAAAACAAAATCTCTTTGTTGTAGACTGGTACAAGGACAATCAGGCTTCTACAACAGTAAAAGATGCAATTATTTCTTCACTTGATGCAGATTTGCCGCAAAGTTTTGATAAAGACGCATTTGACTCAAAAATAAATTTGCTGCTTAACCATTTTGTTGATATGTCTGTTCAACATTACGGCTGGCTGGGGGAGACCGCATAGAATCGGTTTATTCCTGCTATCTGTCTATAAAACGATGCATTTTTCTTGTTTTCGTTTTTAATTCATTTGGCTGGAGCTGAAGAAAACATTGCGCCGACCAGTGAAAGTTCAGCCTAGAGCCACATCCAGAATCATCATCAGAATAAAGCCAAGCGAAAATCCGATTGTGCCTAAGTTTGAATGCGGTTTTTCAGAAGCTTCGGGAATCAGTTCTTCCACAACAACGTAAAGCATTGCGCCGGCCGCGAATGACAAAAGGTAAGGCAGAACAGGCACTATTAAATTTTTTAGAAGAATTGTAATCACGGCTGCAACTGGCTCTACAATTCCAGAAAGAACTCCGAACGCAAACGACTTGTTTTTTGACTCGCCGTTTCCTGCAAGCGACATTGAAATTATCGCGCCCTCTGGAAAATTCTGAATTGCAATTCCCAATGAAAGAGCTGCCGCCGCCGCAAATCCCAGGCTCTGCGCGGAAAATGCCGCAAAGACAACACCGACCGCCATTCCTTCCGGAATATTGTGGAGCGTAACTGCAAGAAACATCATGGTGCTTTGCTTGAGCTTTGCTTTTAAACCTTCTGGTTTTTCCGAGTCAACATGAAGATGCGGAATCAAAATGTCGAGCAGGAAAAGAAAGGCAATTCCAGCCGCAGTTCCAATTGCCGCCGGAATAAACGCAAGCTTTCCCATCGAGGATGAACTGTCTATTGAAGGAATTATAAGCGACCACACAGAAGCCGCAACCATTACTCCAGCCGCAAACCCCAAAAGAAACTTCTGGACATTTTTATTTAAATTTTTTCCAAGAAAGTAAACGCAGGCTGAACCCAATGTAGTTCCAAGAAACGGAATCAGAATTCCATAAAAAGTATTCATGCTCTGATTATAGATTTAAAGAAGCATAGTTTCAATGTTGGGATTTTGGCTGGAATTTGTTGCATTTTTGTAAAATAACAATAAATTACTGTGTATAACAGGAATTTACTTTGTAACTTATGCGGAAAATTCAGTATTATAAAAGCATGGGATGCTTGAAAAAGAAAATCTTTATTTTATTTTTTTCCATTGCAGCCTTTGCATTTGCGGATGAAAATACTATTGAGCTTTCTCTTGAAGATGCGGTAAAAAGCGCGCTAAAAAATAATGTTTCCGTAAAGCAAAGTGAAATCAGCCTTGATGCAAAAAAACGCGAGTCAGATTATTCATGGAATTCTATAAGTCCGTCGATTTCTGGAACTGGACGCTATTCAAAAAATATTCCCGGCTCTTCATCTGATGACAAAGCAAGCCTTTCCGCAGGAATTTCTTTGAGCGCAACTTTGTCGCCTTCTGTTTATACTTCTGCAAAAAACGCCGAGTTGAGCTACAGCCAGCAGCAACTTTCTTATCAAAATGACTTGCGTTCCGTGGAACTTGATGTAAGAAAAAATTATTATTCTCTTCTTTATAAGATTGAAGAAATTTCACTTAAAGAAAAGAGCCTTGAAACTTCAAAAAATCAATATGAGTCAAATTTGGCAAAATATAAGCGCGGAACTTTATCAAGGCTAGATGTTTTGAGCGCGCAGGTTTCGTATCAGAATGACCAGCTTGAACTAAAATCTCTTAATGCGGAAATGGAAAATTCAATCGCTTCGTTTAAGCGGCTTGTGGGACTTCCGCAGGAAACAAAAATTTCACTTTCCGGCTCGTTTGAAAATATTCTGAATCTAAAAAATATTTCAATTGAAGGAATGGAACTTAATTCATTCAGCGTTGAATCTTTGCAAAAACAGATTGACAGCGCAAAAAATTCTTTGCTTGCTTCTAGGTTCACTGCTTACGGACCAAGCCTTTCAGCTTCTTATTCTTATAATTATTCTTCTATTGATGGCGGCTCGAATTGGGACGACAACGGAACTTTAAGTTTGCAGGCTTCGATTCCACTGGACGGATTTCTTCCTTGGTCGAACAGTTCGCTTAATGTTCAGTCAAAAAAAGATTCAGTAAAAAGTCTTGAACTGGAGCTTGAGGATGCTAAAGTTTCGCTTGAAGTAAATATTTCAACTTTGATGAATAAAATAAATCAATGCTTGGAAAATATTTCTCTTAGAAAAAACAGTATTGAACTTGCCCAGACAACTTACGAAATGACTTTGGAATCTTATAGCCACGGAACAAAAGATTTGCTTTCGCTTCAGACTGCTTCGGACAATCTTCTTTCCGCAAAAGTGAATTTAATTTCTGAGGCTTACAATTTGATATGCGCCGTTCTTGATTTGGAGAATGCGGTTGGAATTCCGTTTGGAACTTTGGAGAATTAATATGAAAATAAAAGCATCGTTTATTGTTGTTTCTTTTGTGTGCGTGTGCATTTTGTGTGGAACCTTTTTTGCGATAAAATTTGCGCCAAAGAAGAATCCGTTTCCTCCAAAAGGTGGATTTCCGCAGGAGCAGGAAACAGCGAGCGTAAGAACTATGGTTGCCGAGCGGAAAACATTGCATGCTTATGTTGACACAAACGGAGAAATTGAATGTGAAAGTTCCGTTGACTGCTATCCTGACATCGGCGGAAAAATTGCGAGAGTTTATGTTGCCCTTGGCGACACTGTAAAAAAAGGAGATGTTCTTGCGGAAGTTGATCCAAGCGAGCCTGGCTCATATTACGTGAACAGTTCCGTTTATGCTCCAATCAGCGGAATGATAACTTCCACTCCAAAAGAAATTGGAACTACAGTTGCGTCTTCAACGGCGATTACAACGATTGGCGATGTTTCTAATTTGCAGATCCGCGCAAAAGTTCCGGAGCGTTACGTTTCGTTTTTAAAGCGCGGACTAAAGGCAGCGATAATTCTCGAAGCTTATCCTAACGAAACATTTTCTGCAACGGTAAAAAAAGTTTCGCCAGTGCTTGATTCCCAGAGCCGCACAAAAGAAATCCTTCTGTCGTTTAATAAAACTGATTCAAGAATAAACGCCGGAATGTTTGCAAAACTCACGCTTTTTACAGCTGACTATGCCGGAAGACCCGTAGTTCCTATAAATTCAGTTGTTGAAAAGAACGGAAAAAACTGCGTGTTTATTTTTGATGAAGATGACAGCACAGTAAATCTGCGTGAAGTTGAACTTGGAAATTCTGTGGACAATATGATTCAAGTTGTTTCTGGAATTTACGAAGGCGAAAAAGTTGTAGTTGAAGGCATGACTTCTGTTTCTGACGGAAGCAAAGTCCGCAATATATCAAGCGGGTTAAATGCGGAGTAAAAAATGGTCAGCGAAAAAACTCTTGAGCATCCAGTTCTTACACTGATGGTTTTCACATTGCTTGGACTTATGGGAATCTTCAGTCTGGGCAATACTTCTGTTTCTCTTATGCCGGATGTTGATATGCCGTACTTGATGGTTTCTGCGACTTATGAAAATGCAGGTCCTGAATCTGTTGAGAAATCTGTTACGACTTTGATTGAAGACGCGCTTGTGAGCCTTAGCAATTTAAAGGAAATAACTTCGACATCTTCGGAAGGAAGAAGCAGTGTTTTTCTTGAATTCAATTACGGAACGAATCTGGACATTGCGACTAACGATGTGCGGGACAAACTTGATCGCATTACAAGAAGACTGCCGGACGATGTAACGCCTACGATTTTTAAGATGGATTCTGACAGCCAGCCGATTATGAGAATTGCAGTACGCGGAAACCGTTCAGTCGATGAGCTAAAAAAAATTGCAGAAGATCAGGTTGTTGATATTCTTGAGCAGGCTCAGGGCGTTGGACAGGCGGAATCAATGGGAGGAAGAACTCAGATTGTCCGCGTGGAACTGGAGCAGAATAGACTTCAGGCTTATAATCTTACGCTTTCTGAAGTTTCGTCTTCGCTTTCAAAGCAGAATCTTGAAATCGGTGGCGGAACAATCACAGAAGGCACAATGGATTATTCTGTGCGTACAACAGGTGAATACACAAGCATTGACCAGATAAACAATACAGTTATCACAACAAAAAATGGCTATGATGTAAAGCTTAGCGATATTGGCCGCGCGTTCATGGGCTACAAGGATGCAAGCAATGTTGTTTATATAAACGGGCTTCCCGGAGTTTACGTTTCAATTACAAAGCAGTCTGGAGAAAACAGCGTTGCGGTTGCAAATGCCGTCTATGAAAAAATCAGCGAGCTTGAAAAAACTCTTCCTGCTGATATTTCGCTTGAAATAATCCGCGACGATACAGAAAGCATCCGCGACACATTGAATACGCTTTTTGATTCAGCATGGCAAGGACTTTTGCTTGCAGTTGTAATTCTTTTTGTTTTTTTGTGCGCTATAAAAACTACGATTATAATTGCGGTTTCCGTTCCGCTTTCAATTATAATAACGGTTCTATGCATGAATTTTGCCGGAATTACGCTGAACATGATGACGCTTACCGGCTTGATTCTTGGCGTTGGAATGGTTGTTGATGCTTCCGTTGTTATGATTGACAACATTTATTCTTACAGAATGAGAGGCGCAAAACCGAATGTCGCAGCTGTTCTTGGAAGCTCAGAAATGATTCTTTCCGTTGTATCAGGAAATCTTACAACAATCTGCGTATTTATTCCGTTCCTTTTCTTTATGAAAGACTTGGGATTTATGGGACAGATGTTCAAGGGAATTATTTTTACAATTGTAATTGCTCTTGTAAGCAGTTTGTTTGTTGCGATTTTCCTCGTGCCGGTTTTGGCAGGACATTTTCTTCCGATTACAAACAGAAATGAAAAGCCTGTTAAGTCCCGCTTCTTTAAAGTTTTGTACGGAATATTCACAAAGTCGCAGGACATTGTTTCCCTTGGATATGAAAAACTTTTAAAAAAAGCCTTGGACAATCGCGGTGTTACCGTTGTTGTCTGCGTTACGGCTCTTGCTTTTTCTTTTATGCTTATTCCGACTTTAAGAATTCAGCTTATGACCGGCGGACATGATGACAGCGTTTCTGTAAAGCTTGGGCTTCCGGTTGGAACTTCGCTTGAAGAAACTTCGGACGTTGTCTTGAGATTTGAGGAAATCGTAAAAAATGAAATCAAAGGGTATAAGAATATAATTACAAGCATCGGCTCAAGCTGGAGAAGTTCAGGCTCGTACAACGGAACAATTCAAATTTCCCTGCCGAATTCAGACAAGCAGATTGACAATGATGAAACAATAAAGCAAAAGCTCAGAAAGCATTTTACAGAATTTGCCGGAGTTGATTTTAGCTTTGGTCAGAGCCGGCGCCAGCAGATGACAGGAGACGACATTGACGTTGTTCTTAGAAGCTCCAGTTTGGACAGCGCGCTTGATGTGGCAAAGAAAATTCAGGAAGTAATGGCAGCTATTCCAGACATAGGAGAATCTTCGGTTGACACAGATGAAGGACTTCCGCAGGTTCAAGTTGAAATTGACCGGCAGCGTGCGTACAGTTTCGGTGTGAATGTTGCTACTGTTGCAAATGAAATTCAGGCTAGCATAGAAGGAGTTTCCACAACAACTTACCGTGAAGACGGAGACGATTATACAGTCTATGTAATGCTTCGTCCGGAAGACAGGCAGAAAGTTGTTGACCTTGAGCAGATTTACGTGAACGGCACAAATGGACGTGTGTGTGTTGCTAATTTTGCACGGGCAGTAAAAGGCTACGGTCCTGTTACAATCAGCCGTGAAAATCGCCGCCGAATTGTCCACGTTACCGCGGATATTGTTTCGGATGAGAATGCAAACGTTGTTGAAGAAAAAATCAAGGAAGGAATAAAGAATTCGTTTATTGTTCCTGACAATGTTTCTGTAAGCTATGAAGGCTCTTGGAAAGATGTAAAAGAGCAGACTGCGATTTTTGCAAAAATTATGGTCATGGCGGTTCTTCTTGTATTCGGTGTAATGGCGGCGACTTACGAAAGTTTTAAGGCTCCGTTTATAAATCTTATGACAATTCCATTTCTTGCAATTGGCGTTGTTCTTATTTACAAAATCACCGGGCAGTCGTTCAGCTTGCTTTCCGCAGTAGGGCTTGTAATGCTTGTTGGAATTGTTGTAAACAACGGAATTATTTTAGTTGACTACACGAATCTTCTTGTGGAGCGCGGAATGCCGTTAAAGGAAGCCTGCTACAAAGCCGGATGCTCAAGGCTTAGACCTGTTTTGATGACAACTCTTACAACAATACTTGGAATGATTCCGATGTGCTTTGCTTCAAGCGGAAGCGCGGGAATGGTTCAGCCTATAAGCGTTGCAGTTGTAGGCGGACTCACAAGCTCTACATTTATAACGCTTTTCTTTATTCCTGTGCTTTATACTTTTGTAATGAAAAAAAAGAAAAACCAGCAGTCTGTTGTTCAGCTTGCTTTGCCGGAGGAAAAATAAATGCAGCGCGTGGAAATAATTTCAAATAAATCTGTTGAAGATGATGTTACTCAGGCTTTGGAAGAATATGTTCCTGATATTTTATACACGAAGTTTCCGCTTGTTTATGGCCGCGGAGGAAATGACCGCAAGCTTGGAAATACAACTTGGCCTGAGAAAAATTTTGTGCTTGTAAGCTACATTGAAGATGAGGATTTGCCAAAAGTGCAAGCAGTAATGAAGGCGATAAAGAAAAAGTTTCCCGGCGAAGGAATAAAACTTTTTGCGATAAAAGCAGAAGAGCCGTTTTAAATGAAGAGCTTTCAATCTTGACGGTAAGGCGTAATTTTGGCATACTAACTTACATTGTAATTTAAAGCGACTATATGCCGCAGATTGCTTTTGTAGTCTGCGGATTTTTTTTTGAATAGGAAGGCGTGCTATGAAATCAACAAAGTATATTTTTGTTACAGGTGGTGTTGTTTCCGGACTTGGAAAAGGAATTACAGCTGCATCTTTAGGACGTCTGCTCAAGTCGCGCGGACTCAAGGTTGCTTCCCAAAAACTGGATCCGTACATCAACGTTGATCCTGGAACAATGAGTCCTTACCAGCACGGCGAAGTTTATGTAACTGATGACGGTGCGGAAACTGACCTTGACCTTGGACATTACGAGCGTTTCATTGATGAAAACTTAAACAAATTTTCAAATCTTACTTCTGGAAAAGTTTACTGGAACGTGCTCAATAAGGAACGCCGCGGAGAATATCTTGGAGAAACTGTTCAGGTTATTCCTCACATTACAAATGAAATAAAATCATTTATTTACAATGTTGGAAAAACTTCCGGTGCGGATATTGTTATTACAGAGGTCGGAGGAACAACAGGCGATATAGAAAGCCAGCCGTTCCTTGAAGCAATCCGCCAAGTTGGTCTTGAAGTTGGCAGTGAAAATTCGCTTTATATACATGTTACGCTTCTTCCGTTTCTTCATGGTTCTGATGAGCACAAGACAAAGCCTACTCAGCATTCCGTAAAGGAACTTCAGGGGCTTGGAATTAAGCCGGACATTCTTGTTTTGCGCTGCGATGAAAAACTTGAAGAAAGCATTTTCCGCAAAGTCGCCATGTTCTGCAATGTAAAGCCTGACTGCGTTATTGAAAACCTTACGCTGCCGGTTTTGTATCAAGCTCCGATTATGCTTGAAAAACTTCATTTTTCAGACATTGTTTGCCGCGAATTGAACCTTTCTGTTCCTCCTTGCGATTTGACAGAATGGAACAATATGCTTGAAAAAATTCAGAACCGCACAAAGAAAGTTACAATCGGTCTCGTCGGAAAATATGTTCAGCTTCACGATGCTTATCTTTCTGTTGCGGAAGCTTTGCAGCACGCAGGTTATGAGCTTGGCTCTTATGTGAACATAAAATGGATTGACAGCGAGTCTATTTCAAAAGAAAACGTGGACGATATTCTTGGCGGATGCAACGGTGTAATTGTTCCGGGCGGATTCGGTTCACGAGGAATTGAAGGAATGATTGCTTCCGCCGATTATTGCCGCGAGCACAATTTGCCTTACCTTGGAATTTGCCTTGGAATGCAGATTGCGGTTATTGCGTTTGCCCGTTCTGTCTGCGGATTCAAGGATGCCAATTCAGGCGAATTTGATGAAAACAGTGCGCACAAGGTAATTGACTTTTTGCCTGACCAAAGTGAATCTGTAAACAAAGGCGGGACTTTGCGTTTGGGTGCTTATCCTTGCAAAATCAAAAAAGGTACTCAAATGTACAAGTGCTACAAGACAGAAGAAATTTCCGAGCGCCACCGCCACCGCTATGAATTCAACAATGATTTTAGAAGTGCGCTTGAAGATTCTGGTCTTACATTGAGCGGAACATCTCCAGATGGAAATATCATAGAAACTGTTGAATATGACAAGAACAATTTTTATGTTGGTGTTCAGTTCCACCCGGAATTCAAGAGCCGCCCGAACAAGGCGCATCCATTATTCCTTGGACTTGTGGCCGCCGCCCTTGGTGAGTACTAAAATTACAGGATTTGTCTTTCTGTCATTGGAGGATGTCCTAGAAGTTAAAAATGCGGTGGTTGAGCTTGTCGAAACCACCATACATAGTGTACTTAGTCATTTCGACAAGCTCAATGACCTCTAGAACTTAAACTTATTGGACATCCCCTGTTTTTTTTTAAGAATGTTTTACGAATCGTAGCGTTCTATTATTTCTTCAGCGACTTCACGCTTGCTTTGGCGGTTGTCCATTGAAAGTTTTTCTATGTGCTTATGGGCATTGCTTTCTGTCATGTTCAGGTTTTCAATTAAAAGCCACTTTGCCTTGTTTATCGTTCTTATGTCCTGCATTTTTTCTTGAAGCGTCTTGTTTTTTGCTTCCATTTTTTGCAGCCTGAACGACATTGCGGAAAGCATTTTTATTGCTGTAAAAAACATTTCTGGTGAATTAGGTTTGGGCAAAGTTACAATTCCCTGCTCTTCAACTTTGTATGAAGTTTCCTCATAAAGCTCGCTTTTTACAAGAAGCAGAATTCCCATGTTCAAGTCAGCGAAACTTTCAGCGAACATAATTCCGTGCTCGTCTGGAAGCGGCGAATCCACAATCAGAATGTCAACAGGAAGCTCAAGCAAAAGCCTGCGCGCCTCTCCTCCAGAGGATGCATGAAAAACCGGGAAAAAATCACTTTTGGGTAGTATGCAAGAAATGTTGTCGTGGAAACTTTTTGTTTCAGAGACAATCAAAACTTTTCTTCTGCCTTTTAAAGGAATCATTTTGCGTCCTTTTAAACTTTGAAAAATGAAGTGAAATCCGCGCTAAGATGCTTTTTTATAAACTCGCTGTTTTTGGCAAGTTCTACGGCTTCTCTTAGACTTTCTGGCAGACGTTCAAGTTTTGAAGTTATTTCGGGGCTTGCAGTTGAAAGGTTCATTTCGATTGGCTCGCAAAGCTTCATGTCTTTTTCAATTCCGTCAAGTCCGGCGTAAATTAAAAGTGAATATGCAATGTACGGATTTGCCATTGGATCTGGAGAGCGGACTTCAAAACGCTTGTGGGAATTTATTGCAGACGGAACTCTTATAAGCTGAGTTCTGTTTTCGTGCGCCCAGCTTACATATTTTGGAGCTTTTCTTGAGCCGAGCCTTTCATAAGAATTTTCTGTTGGATTTAAGAACGCCGTAATTTCCTTTATGTGTGCCATGATTCCCGCCATAAATGCGTTTTGAACTTCCTTGCCGGAATTTTCCTGTACAGAAATATTTATGTGGAATCCGTTGCCGCTTTCATCTGGAAGAGGCTTTGGTGAAAAATCCGCATAAAGTCCGTTGCGCACAGCCACTGCTTTTACGACTGTTATAAAGTTCATTGTGTTGTCTGCGGCGGCAAGAGCCTGTCCGTAGCGGAAGTCGATCTCGTTTTGCCCCGGACCTTCCTCGTGATGGGAGTTTTCCGGGTGAAGATCCATCTGCTCTAAAGTCAGGCAGATTTCGCGGCGGATGTTTTCGCCTTTGTCTTCTGGAGCAACGTCCATGTAGCCTGCATTGTCAAAAGGAATTTTTGTTGGCTTGCCTTTTTCGTCGGTCTGGAAAAGATAAAATTCGCATTCAGAGCCAAAGTTTACTTTTAGATTTTTTTCTTCCGCTTCTTTAACTGCTTTCTTTAAAATGTTGCGGCAGTCTTTTTCAAATGGAGTTCCGTCACTTTTTTTAATTTCGCAGAACATACGCACAACTTTACCGGAAATTGACCGCCACGGAAGAACTGTGAGCGTTGAAGGAATCGGGAAAAGAAAAAGGTCGGAATGCGCTTCATCTGTGAATCCTGCAATCGAAGAGCCGTCAAATGCGATTCCTTCTTTGAATGCGCGTTCAAGCTCGTCTGGAATAATTGCGGCGTTTTTTTGATTTCCGAAAATATCACAGAATGCAAGGCGGATAAATTTGACATCTTCCATCTGAACAAATTCAATAACTTCTTCTTTTGTGTAGGACATTTTTCCTCCAATTTTTTGTGCGACGATTTTTTTAGATTAATGGATTGCGGTTTTGCTGTCAATTATTTTTGGAAACTGTTATATTTTATAATAATTGAGCTGATAAACATATAGAAGAATATTGCCACGATTGCCACACGGATTTGGGGATTCTAACGAATCACAATTTTAGCAAAATAAAATCAAAGGGAAAATTATGCTTGTTGATGAAGAGGAAACAAAAACACAAATCAAGCTTTTTGAAGAACAGAAAGTCCGCACCGTCTGGGACAGCGAAAAGGAAGAATGGTATTTCAGTGTTGTTGATGTAGTTCAAATTCTTACAGACAGTAAAGACCCAAAACAATATATAAAGAAAATGCGTTCTCGGGATGAGCAGTTGAACCTTAACTGGGGTACAATTTGTACCCCAGTTAGGATGAAAGGAAAAGATGGAAAATCAAGAGAAATTCAGGCTGCTACATCTGAAGGCATTTTCCGCCTGATTCAGTCAATTCCATCTCCGAAAGCAGAGCCGTTCAAATTGTGGATGGCGCAGGTCGCAAAAGAGCGTCTTGACGAAATGCAAGACCCGGAGCAGGGAATTCAGCGGGCATTGCAGGAATACCGTGCATTGGGATATTCAGAAAACTGGATAAATCAGCGTCTAAAGTCAATCGAAATTCGCAAAGACCTTACCGATGAATGGAAAAAGCATGGTCTAAAAGAGGGCGTTCAGTTTGCGACTCTTACAGATATAATTTACAAGACTTGGGCAGGAAAGACCGCAAAGGAATACAAGGAATTCAAAGGGCTCAAAAAAGAAAATCTTCGGGACAACATGACAAACAAGGAACTTGTCTTAAATATGCTTGCCGAGCTTTCCACAAAAGAAATTTCAGAGTCAAAAAATCCGCAGAGTTTTGGAGAGCATATTCAAAATGCGGTGGACGGCGCAACAATCGCTAAAAACGCCAAAGTGGAACTTGAGCAAAAAACCGGCAAAAAAGTTGTAACTCCACTGAATGCAAAAGATGGAATCGGACTTGTCCAAGATACAAAGATGTCAGTTTTGGAAGAAGATGAAGAAAGCAAGTGAATGATTGAATATAAAAAAATAATATTGTTTATAAAAATATATTTACTAAATTTGTTAAACGAATTAAAGTTTTCTATCAATAAGGATAGGAAAATTGAAAGTAAAAATTGATGTTGAAGCAAAAGAAAATGATTCTTCAAAAATTGACTGTTATAAAATTTCATTTCAGTTGGCTGGCGATATAGAAGTTGCAAAAAAGCTTTCTGAATCAGATATGAAAGAGCTTTTGGACGATATTGTAACAGTGCTTGGATATAAGCCGATCATGGAAAAATTCAATTGCACTATAGAAGAAGCCCAAGAGATAAGAAAAAAGATTGATAGAAATTCTGACTGTAAGGACTGTGATTTAAAATTGAAGGAATGTTACCGATGCTGCAATGTTTGTGAAAGTCCTCTTGAAAGAGATTTGCTTAAGGCACTTGTTAGAAATAATATTGAAGTTGAGCTTCAACTTAGAATAAATAAAGACAATACAGTTTGCCATTTTCCAGAACCTGTTGATTCAAAAAAGATTTTAACAATTCCTGATTTTTATTTGGAATCAGGTAACAAGAAAATCTGCATTTATACTGACGGACACACTTATCATGAAAGAACCGAATATCAGGCTGTGCGAGACAGAAGCATTGACCGTGAGCTTCAAAATTTAGGATATGTAGTTTTAAGATTTACAAGTTCAGAAATTAGAAACGGTTTGACAAAAGTCATAAACGACGTAGAAAAGTCAATGGGAATTGTTGAAGAAAACAGTTCTGATGCGCCGCCGAATAATGCAGAAATAACGGAAGGAACTTGCATTAGATGCGGAGCAAAAATTTCATACGATTTAAGAAAGCCGTTATGCGATGAATGCTATCATACCTGGGCTCAGTTTGGGAATGTGGATTATACAGAACGATATTGCTGCAAATGCGGAAAAGAATGTTATTCCACATCGTATGGAAGTCCGCTTTGCAAAAACTGTATTTAAATTCCTTGAAATTTCTTTTCAAAAACTCATTGACATTTTTTGATGAATTAATTAGAGTAATCCATGTAAACATCAAAGGCGATGTGGCTGAGTGCTAAGTTTTCTTGGCGTTCAATCACATCGCCTTCTTTGTTTTATATTTATAATGGGGGTTAGCAAATGTCTACAAATGTACCAGAATTGTTTGGAAGCATGGTGTTCAATCAGAAGGTAATGAAAGAACGTCTGCCAAAGGAAACATTCAAGGCTTTGAAAAAAACTTTGGATGATGGCGAGCCGCTTAAAATCGATGTAGCGAACCAGGTTGCTCACGCAATGAAAGAATGGGCAATTGAAAAGGGCGCAACACATTTTACACACTGGTTCCAGCCGCTCACAGGAATTACTGCGGAAAAGCATGACAGCTTTATCACTCCCCAGGATGACGGAACTGTTATCATGTCTTTCAGCGGAAAGGAGCTTGTAAAGGGTGAGCCGGATGCTTCTTCTTTCCCGAGCGGAGGTCGCCGTGCAACTTTTGAAGCCCGCGGTTACACTGTATGGGATCCAACTGCATATCCGTTTGTAAAGGAGCACACTCTTTGTATTCCTACAGCTTTCTGTTCTTATACAGGCGAAGCGTTGGACAAAAAGACTCCGCTCTTGCGTTCAATGGAAGCACTGAATAAACAGGCTCTTAGAATTCTTAAGCTCTTTGGAAATGAAGACGCTACTCATGTTGCCACAACTGTAGGACCAGAGCAGGAATATTTTATTGTTGATCAGAAGCTTTACAGTCAGCGCAAAGACCTCCGCATGACAGGACGCACTTTGTTTGGCGCAAAACCTTCAAAAGGCCAGGAAATGGATGATCAGTATTTTGCCGCCCTTAATCCTCGCATTGTTGAATACATGGAAGATTTGAACGATACTCTCTGGAAGTACGGAATTCTTTCAAAGACAGAACATAACGAAGTTGCTCCGGCTCAGCATGAAATGGCTCCAATATTCACAACTACAAACCTTGCCGCTGACCAGAATCAGCTTACAATGGAAGTTATGAAGAAAGTTGCGCGCCGCCACGGTCTTGTCTGCCTTCTTCACGAAAAGCCTTTTGCAGGTCTTAACGGAAGCGGAAAGCACAACAACTGGTCTATGTCCACAAACCTTGGTGAAAACCTTCTTGAGCCAGGAAAGACTCCAGAGAAAAATGCGCAGTTCCTTTTGTTCCTTACAGCCGTAATCAAAGCTGTAGATGAAAATCAGGACTTGCTAAGAATTTCTGTTGCTTCCGCAGGAAACGATCACCGCCTTGGAGCAAATGAAGCACCGCCTGCAATTATTTCAATGTATCTTGGCGACGAGCTTTATGCTGTTCTTGAGTCTATAAAGGACGGAAAGCCTCTTGGTGAGCATGGAGCGCAGAAGATGACAATTGGAGTTGACGTTCTTCCGCCGATTCCAAAAGATTCAACTGACCGCAACAGAACTTCTCCGTTCGCTTTCACTGGAAACAAATTCGAATTCCGTTCATGCGGATCTTCACTTTCAATTTCCGGTCCGAATACAACATTGGATTCAATCGTCGCATATACTCTCAAGGAATTTGCAGACGAGCTTGAAAAGGCAACTGACTTTGATGCTGCTCTTGCTGAGCTTATCAAACGTGAAGTTACAAAGCACTGGAAAGTTATCTTCAACGGAAACGGTTACGATTCAAGCTGGATTGATGAAGCTGAAAAGCGCGGACTTTTGAACCTTCGCACTCTTCCTGATGCAATGGCTCATTATCTTGATTCCAAGAACGTCAAGCTCTTTACAGAAATGGGTGTTTATACAGATATTGAAATGAACAGCCACTATGAAATCAAGCTTGAAAAATACGCGCAGATTCTGAATATTGAAGTTCAGACAATGCTTGAAATGATTAGCAAGGATATTCTTCCTGCCGCATTTAAGTACATGGATTCAGTAAGCAAGACTGCAATTGATCTCAAGGCTGTTGTTCCTGGAGCAAAGGCAAGCGCGCAGTCAGAACTTCTTTCTAAACTGGATACTCTTGTAAACAGCTTGGCAGAAAAAGCCGCAAAACTTGACAAGCTCCACGAAGCTGCCCAGAATGCCGGTGACTGCATGAAAATTGCCCGCGCTTATGTTGATTCAGTTATTCCTGCGATGACAGAAGCCCGCGATGTTGCCGATGCAATTGAGCCTTTGCTTGGGGAAGAATACAAGCCGTTCCCAGGCTACGAGGATTTGCTTTTTAGAGTGTAAATTTATTGAATAGTATTTTGTCTCCTTAAAAACACACATTTCCCCGGTATGGTTTTTCTGTGCCGGGGATTCTTGTTTTTAATTTCCATGTTTTTGTGCTATAATTTTATGCATGAAATTCAATAAGATATTTGTTTTTCTTTTATTTTTTTGCGGTTTGCTTATTTCTTGCGATGCCTTTGATGAGGACGATGAAAATTCTGTCGGGGGGGGCGAAGCTACTTCCTATGATATGCAGATTTTCAATCTTGTGAATGCGCATAGAAAACAAAAAGGGCTTGCGGCTCTTAAATTTGATGATGACATTTTCAATCAGTGCTGCATTCATTCAAAAAACATGTCAACTGGCAAAACTGCATTTGGGCATTATGGCTTTGATGATAGGGTTAAAAATCTGACACCTTGGTGTTGGGCTGCTGAAAACGTTGCGTTCAACTATTCCACAAAGCCGGAAGATGTTGTAAATATGTGGCTTAATAGTTCGGGGCATAGAGATAATATTGAAAGCACTCAGGCAACGCATTCCGCAGTGAGCGCAGTTAAAAATTCAGAAGGCGCATGGTATTACACGCAAATTTTTATAAAAAGGTAAAACTCTACAGGAGAAAAGCTTTATGAAAAAGCCTAAGGTTTCTGTTTGCATTCCGGTTTACGGAACGGAAAAAGTTCTAAGAAAATGTCTTGACTCTGTGGCGATGCAGGATTTTGCTGAAAAGGAAATTGTTGTTGTAAGCGATGCTTCATGTGGAGTCAATGAAAAAGGCGAGGATGCAAAAAAAATCGTAAAGAAGTTTGCCAAGGAAACAAAAGTTCCAGTTGTGTTCAAGGAGCATTTGAACAACCTTGGAATTCTTGAAACTAGGCGCGACTTGCTTTCGTTTTCCAGCGGCGATTTTATTTTTTATATTGACAGCGATGACTATCTGGAAGGAAGCAATGCAATTTCATTTTTGTACAATGAAGCGCAACGCACAAATGCCGACATAGTAAATTCCACAGCCATTGCAGTTACAGAAAATCCTGAAAAAAATTCAGCGCAGCAAGAGCATCTTCAGAAAAAAATAGGCAAGATAACTTTGGGCGAGCTTTCTGGAAGTCAGATTTCAGAAGACTGCTTTGTAAACTGCAAGCACTGCGGTTTTTTGTGGGGCAAGCTTATAAAAAGATCTTTGATGGAAAAAGCGTTTTCTTTTATTCCGTTTACAGAATGCACCATGGCGGAAGATCTTTGCCTTTACTTTTTTCTTTCGGTTTTTGCAAAAAAATATTTTGGAGTGCAGGAACGCTTTTACAGATATTCCGTGGATTCAGGAATTTCAAGCGCGCAGTCGATTACGGACATTGGGCGGTGGCGGCGTGTGTGTTCCGCGGCATCGGCGTTTGTTCCAGTTGTGCAGTTTATACAGTCTCCAGAAGGAGCTTGCCTTAGCAGTTCTTTGGTGGAAAGCATGAAGGCGGCTTGTAATAATTTTGTGGCGAATAATTTAAAGCAGCTTGAACAGCGTGTTGTGCCGGAACTTAAAGAGCAGGCATATAGTCTTCTTTGCGAATACTGGGGCGAAGACTACGTAAAAACAATTGAGCGTGCAATAGAAGTGCAAAAATAAATTTTATAAAAATATATATTGACATTTTTTTTTCAGAATGGTAGAACTAAAACATCAGTTGACAACGGAGTCACAGATTGCCTTGGGCAGTTTGTGGCTTTTTTTGTTTTAAACTGAATTATAATTTGTTAAAAGCGACAATGGTGTCGGTTAAGAGATTCCGCAGTGGAATTCTCTTGTCGGTATCACTGTCGCTTTTTTTATTTTTATTACCGTCTTTTTAGACAAGGGGTTTTTATGGAAGATGTAATGCAAGCTGTTCAAAGCGTCTCCAAGGATTTATGGGGCGTATGGTTCTTGCTTGGCGCTGCCTTGGTATTCTGGATGCAGGCAGGATTCGCAATGGTTGAAACCGGTTTTACACGCGCAAAAAATACCGGCAACATTATTATGAAAAACCTGATGGACTTCTGTATTGGTACAGTTGTTTTCATCCTTATTGGTTTTGGTCTTTTCCTTGGTGAAAATATGCTTTTTGGTTTTCTGGGAAAACCGAACTGGCAGATATTTACAGACTATGCAAACTTTGACTGGTCTGGATTTGTATTCAACCTTGTATTCTGCGCTACAACAGCGACAATTGTTTCTGGCGCGATGGCAGAACGCACAAAGTTTCTTTCATACTGTGTTTATTCAGCTGTAATTTCAGCAGTAATTTATCCGATTGAAGCTCACTGGACCTGGGGCGGCGGCTGGCTTGCTCAGCTTGGATTCCACGACTTTGCAGGTTCAAACTGTATCCACATGGTTGGCGGTATCTGCGCTTTGATTGGTGCTGCAATGGTAGGTCCTCGCATTGGAAAGTTTACAAAGAACGCTGATGGTTCTATAAAGGTAAACGCTTTCCCTGGACACAATATTCCGATTGGTGCGCTTGGCGTGTTCATCTTGTGGTTGGGTTGGTACGGATTCAACGGTGCGGCTGCAACTTCTGTTCCGCAGCTTGGAAGCATTTTTGTTGCTACAACAATTGCTCCGGCTCTTGCAACAGTTACTTGTATGATTTTTACTTGGATAAAATTCGGCAAGCCTGATGTTTCAATGTGCTTGAACGCTTCTTTGGCTGGTCTTGTTGCAATCACAGCTCCGTGTGATGTTGCGGATGCTTTGGGTGCTTCAATCATTGGTATTGTTGCAGGTCTTTTGGTTGTATTTGGAGTTTGGTTCTTGGACAACAAGCTCCATGTAGATGATCCTGTTGGTGCTGTTGCCGTTCACTGCTTTAACGGTATCTGGGGAACAATTGCGGTTGGACTTTTTGCAAGCCCTTCAGTTCCTGGATATTCACTTGCAAACAAAGCTGGCGAGCAGATTTCAGGACTTTTCTACGGCGGCGGACTTGAATGTCTTGGACTTCAGCTTCTTGGAATGGTCTGCACAATTGCCTGGACTGTTGTAACAATTACGATTTTGTTCTTCTTAATCAAGAAGATTTTTGGATTGCGTGTATCTGCGGAAGAAGAAATCATCGGTCTTGACAAGCTTGAGCATGGTCTTGATTCAGGTTATGCAGGATTTATGACACCTTACAGCACAGAAGAAATTGCCGAAGCTGCTGAAGCTGGCGTTGCAATTCCAATGCATGAAGCTGTTCCTGTTGTTGCTCCTGCCACAACACCTTCTTCTAAGGATGCCGCGGTTCACAAGGTTGTAATCATAACACGCCAGAACAAGTTCAATGCTCTTAAAGCTGCCATGAACTCCATTGGCGTAACTGGAATGACAGTTATAAATGTTATGGGCTGTGGAATGCAGAAAGGCGCAAGCGAATACTACCGCGGTGTTCCAGTTGAAATCAACCTGCTGCCGAAAATCAAGGTAGAGATTGTTGTTTCAAAGGTTCCTGTAGCAACTGTTGTGGAAAGCGCAAAGAAAGCCTTGTATACAGGACACATCGGAGACGGAAAGATTTTCGTTTACCCTGTTGAAAATGTAATCAAGGTTCGCACTGGTGAATCTGGATACGATGCACTTCAGGATGAAGAGTAGCGTTTAGCTGAATAAGGCAGGCTTGGAGAATGAGGAATGCTCCAAGTCTGTCTTAGTTTTAAATGTAAAATCCGCGGAGAAATCCGCAGGTTATATGCCGGCCGTTTGCTGTATTTGTAACCCCGCAGCGGATGGCCGGTTTCCTTTTGGAGTGGAGAAAACCCTCTACTTCGAAAGCGAAGCGATTCAATCGCCGGTTTCTTTCCCTCTAATCCTCCCTTCTTTCCCAGCATCGCTTAGGGCTGTCGCTCTAAGAACCCACGGTTTTGCACTTACTTATAAAAAGTATCATTATTGGGATAGAGCCCTGTGATATTTCTGAAAGAAGTCCGATTGATAATCTTTTGTAAAATTTCAATAGATTGCCGTATCATGTGCGGCAATGACATTTTAAGACTTATTGGACATCCCCGTGACAAAGGCTATTCCCATGCTTTTGTATAAACAGTGCCGTTTATTGTGCCGCCGTTGCAGTAGATGTTTGCGCCTTCTTTGCCAGTTCCTACTGTATTGCCTCTCATGTACTTATTTGTGTAACTTTCTATGTCCATAGTTGCGCCGCTTGCATCTTTTAGGAACAGATTTGCATCTGACTGTTCTATTAAAACAGCTCCGCCATATCCGTAAGCGTCATTTTTGCTTGTTGAAGTTACGCTGTTATTATCGAATCTTGTGTTCTGCAATGTAAGTGAACCCATTTTTAAGCTGATTGCGCCTCCACCGAGTTTTTGAAATTCACCATTTGCTGTGCCTTCACTTGCATTTTGACCAAGAGTTTCATTGCCTGTGAATGTGCTGTCTTTGATTTTTACAGTTCCGCCTTGAATGAATATCGCGCCGCCTCTCATTGCATAATATCCGCTAGAAGTACACGTATTGCTGTCGAATGTTGAACTTTCAATTTCAAGAATTCCAGTTTCATTGTTCATTATTGCTCCGCCACGTTGTGCTAAGTTGTCTTTAAATGTTGTGTTGGTTATGCGGCATGAACCAGAATTCTCTATCGCTGCGGCATTTGACATAATATCATTGCCGTTGGTTTCAAAATTGCATGAAACAACTTCCACTTGCGCTCCGTTTTCTATGCGTATGCATTCAGAAAAAGATGCACTGCCTTTGTTTGTGCTTGTGTTATTATAAAAAGTGCAGTTTTCAAGAAGAAGTGTTCCGCCGCTTTTTACATATATAAGGCTTATTCCTTGGTTTGACATGGACATTCCATTTATATAGCATTGCTTTAAAATTACAGTTGCTCCGTCATCTACACAGATTAAAGCTCCGTCAAGCGTAGAAGTAGTTCCAACCGTGCTTGAAGCTGTAAATGTAAGATTGTTTATTTCAAGAATTGTGGAGCTTCCGGTTACATTAAAAAGTTTTATCTGGCCGCCTTCTGTTGTAAGAGTTTTGTTGTCGTCTGTGCTTTGCTGAACTTTTCCGCCGTTGCCTCTTATAATTTTTGTGCCGGAAGTTATGTTTGTAAGCTGATAGTTGTCTGGTGTGGCTTGATTTGTGCTTACAGAAGAATCTGCGCCCATAAAAATATATGCGTTTCCGTCTGATTCGCAAGCTTTTTTTAGTTCTTCTGCATCAGCTGAAATATTGTAAATTTGGCAGTCTTTTTTCTTTAAATTTACTTGGCAATCAGAATCTTGTCCTGCTGTTACCTTTGCTTCTTCTGTTCCAAAATATAAAAGAACATCTTTGCTGGACATCCAGCCTTCTACTTCTACTGTGTATGTTGCAGGCTCAAGTTCGTCAAATACAATTACCCCCCCCCGTCTCGTCGGTTTCTGTGTTTATGGTTTCTTCCTTTATGATTTTTTCGCCTAGCAAAAGCCTTACCGTGAATGAATCAACATCGCCATGTCCCGATGAATAAAGCGCGCGAGAAGAACTTGGCAGAACAACCCGGACAGAACCGCCTTCGCTTCCAGATGACATATTCATGCAGGAAACAAACGCGAGCAATAACGCTGGTAAAATTGAAAACGCAAATTTTTTCATAATTCCCCCTATAAAGAAAACTGTTAAAATAACCTATTATCATTCTATATCAAATTCCTGCTGATTTCCATTTTTTGCAGAAAATTCTTTAAATTTTTATAGATTTTTGCATAAGTGGAGGTTTTAGGATGGAATGAAAAATTTTTCCATAGTTTTTACTGAGTTTAAATAAAAACTATGTAGATTTAAAAAGTTTTTGCTGAAATACAATAAAAACTTTTTATTTGTTTGCTTTTTTTATTTCCCAAAAATGAAAAAATGGGAAATGAAAATGGGTTTTAATAGCTTTTTTGCAGAATTACATTTTGCAAGGGGTCTGACATGTACACGACAGGGGGTCTTGCAAGCATTTGTTAGGGGGTGTTACAAGCATACGACAGCAGGGCTACCGTGTGCTTGTAATTGAAAATCATTCGTCTGCTTCTGTTGCGCCAGTATAGCCGTCTGTGGAAAATCCGATTGTTGTATTTATAGATGCTGCGACGAATGAAATACTGTTCAAATCAACAACAGAAGTTGTGTCTATGGCAAACTTGTAAAGATTTACATTTACAACTCTGTTGTGCTTAAAGAATCCGCCTGTTTTTTTATTATCATAGTCTGGAAGTATAAGATTTGCACCGCTGTCTGCTATTGCAAGTTCCTTAGGCTTTATTGCTACAAATCGTCGCGGACCATAAAAGTGGGAATTTTTTTCTGAATACTTAGGGACATATAAATTCAATCCGTTTCTAAATGATTCTAATGTAGTTACAGAGTCTTGGACACCACTGTAGGGGCTATTTAATGCATCTGGGAGGTTTCCTTTTGTATAAATAGTTCTTGCGGATTCAGTCCAGCCAGTTTTTGCAGAGACTTTAAATCCGTTTGAAGTGCTGTAAAGCCTTAAAATTGCTCCGCGGCTATAAAGAGTATTTGTGCTTTCATTTGTTAAATAGGCATCAGTAACATATTTTTCGCCATTCTGTGAAACCAGCACGTAAACATAGCCGTCGTAATGAATGACTATGTCTGTTATTTGTCCGTCTACGCCCATGTCTTGTGTGGACTGCGGATTTCCTATTGTTGTTATTGTAAAGGAATCGTTTTCTCCTTCAATTTTGGCGCGCTGAAGATATGAAGTTCCGACATTTGTATATGCAATGTAAAGCTCTGTTCCACTTGCAGCAAATGCTGTGTATTGTGCATTCGGATAAATTGAAAGTCCTGAAAGTGTGCAAGGAGTTGAATAATTTGTATCTGAGTTTATTTTGTTTGCTTCGTTTATAAAATAAAATCCGCTTGAAGAATATGCTCCAACCCAAAGTGAATCATTTATAGTGTCGTAGTAAATGTAGTCATCTATTGCAGCAATTCCGCTTTGGGAAATAGCAACAGTTGCTGCGCTGCTTTCATTCTTAAATATATAAAATTCAAATGATGAGCCTCCGCTTTTTCTTACAGAGAATTGCGTTCCGTTTATATCTTCTGCTCCAAGCCTAGCTTGTGTTGATGACATAGATGGTGTTGAATCTACGGAATTTACAAAATCTGTGTATCCTCTGTAGTCTGTAAGCACATAATAATCCGAGTTGAATACTTTTCCTTTATTGCCTGCTAGAATAAGTGTAATCGGGCAGTTTTGGGTTTCGCCGGCTGTAACTTCTACTTCTGCGCTGTTGCGGGCAAGGAATGTTCCGTCCTGCTGTCTTGCCGTAACAACTATTTTGTATGTTCCAGGTTCTAGCTCGTCAAATACAAAATCGCCCCCCCGGTGGATTCCGATGACAGGGTTTTAAGTGTTTTGTCGCCCTGCATAAGGCTTACTTCATATAAAGGATTATCTTTTGAAAGTGTATAAATTCCGCGCGAACCGCTTTTTGGCAAGGTAACACGGATTGCTCCTTCTTTGCCGCTAGAGCCGTCAATATTCATGCAGGAAGCAAATGCAAGAAGCAGCGGAAATAATGCAAGCGCAAGTTTCTTTGTATTCATAAAAATCCTCCAGTTAGTAAAATGCTGAATATGCTATAAGAAAAAGCGCGTCAATTCGCCAAGTTGAGTGTAAAAGGAATCGGACTGCGCGATTTTACAATCGCTTGCCATCGCTCAAAACGGCTCTGTTGCCGCTTTCTTTTTCTTACCGTATATTTATTTTTTTGTTAAATATGTCTTATTTTTTCTGTATCGAATATTTGTTCAATCTATGTTATTATTCTATTGAGTTTATGTGGAAAAATCCAGTGAAAAAAAAATGTCTATGAATGCATTTTTTCGTTCAAGGATTCAAGAGTTTCAAAAATAATTTTCTTATTTATATTTAGTTGCTGAGCCAGTAAAATAAAATCGTCTTTGTTGATTTTTTCCAAGTCGTAATGCGTGCCGATTTTCATTGACATTTTCTTTGTTAAAGACGGAAAGGCTTTTGTAGAAACAACATCGTAAATTGGAGAGAGCCTTGCATTCCCCTTTTTGTCATAAAGAATTGAATAGTTTTTTGCATGGGCATCGCAGTTTCCAATAAGGTAGTTAAAAAGAATTTCAGTTATAAAAAAACGCAAATCAATAATCGGCATAACGGAATGAAGTTTCAGCAAGTCATAAATTTCTTTGATTCCAGGACCGCCGTCAGACTGATATTTGTTTTCCGGCATAATTCCAAGAGCCTGGCACATATCTTCCTGATGAAGTCTTGTAATTTTCCCGTTCTTTATAATGCGGTCATATCGCTGGACTATAAAAACATCTTTTCCTGCGATTTTTTCAAGCCTTGATTCCGGCGCATTTAAGCCATATTTTTTTGCAAGCTGCATACAGTCATATTCATTTTGCGCTAATGTGGAAAGATTTCCTTCTCGTGTCGGCTTTAAAATATGGGTTGAAGGCGCGCCGTTTAAAGGCAAATACCACTGGTTTTCAAAAAATGCCAACGAAAGTTTTTCCTGTGCGCCGGCAAGAGAAAGTCTAAGCTTGTCATCAGCTTTTAGAAACGGTCTTTGTGGAATATTTAAAACAAAATCTTCTAGTTGTTCCGCTGAAAGTTTTTCGTAGTTTGAACTGTTTAGTTCGTATTCAGTTTTAATATTTTTTGGATTAAAATCGTCATCTGCAATTGTTATGAATCCTGCGCATTCCTGACCTATGGCTTCAAGGAGCTTAATGTCGCTGAGTTCTGAAATATGGAGATAATCGGCAACTCTTTTCCTTGTAAATTCTTCTGGAAGCAGTCCTGAAAAAAATGGAAGGCATTCTTTCTGCGAAAATTCTCCTTTTTTAAGCGGAAGGGAAAGAGAAATAGCCTTTGAATCTGGAGATGAAAGATATTCTTCTATATAATAGAATGCAATTCCTCTGTTTTCCGTAGTGAACAATTCCCCGCATTTTTTTTCTCCAAAATAAACATTCAGCTTCATTCGTTATCCTCGCGGTTTGTCAAAGAAATGTTTATTCCAAGAATTTGGAGGCAATTTATTACTTTTCCGATGTGAAGAGTTTCTTTGCCGTTTTCAAGCTCGGAAAAAAAACGGTTTCCAACATTGCACATTGCGGCGCATTCAGACTGGGTAAGCCCTAATGATTTTCTGCGTTTTTTTACAACTTCTGAAATATCGGTGATAGAGTTTATTATCATAACGGCAATTATAGCATTCCCGAACGGTAAAATCTATGTATTTTGAAGGTAATTTAAATCTTTTGTTACCGTTCGGGAAGATTTTTAGCAAAGAAAAGCGGATAATGACATTCAGATATAAAACTGTTATTATTTTATTGAGTTTATGGGGAAAAATCCAGTGAAAAAAAATGGTTTTGTGCTAAAGGCAGCGGTTCCGCTTGCAGTTCTTTTTGCGGCGGGAATTTTGTTTCTTGTGCGCATTGTTTCTGGTATTTCTATTCATGGTGCGGAATTTGAAGGCGAAGACAGAAATTATCATATTCTTGTTGTTGGGCAGGCGGACAGTTCTGTTTTTCTTAATCAGATTTTTGAAGGCGCAAAAAGCTTAAGCCAAGACTATAGCGCGCTTGTGGAACTAAAATCCCCGGATTCTCTTGCGGAAAATATTTCACTTCAGTCTTTAATTGACTACGGCTCTTTTGTAAATGCGGACGGAATCATTGCCTATGTAAGTTCTTCATCACTTCCGTTTGAATCAGTAAGCCGCATAGACGGCACGGAGATTCCTGTTATAACAATCGGGCATTATCTTGCAGAAAATCCGCAGATTTCTTTTATAGGAAGCAACTATTCAAACCTTGGGCGCAGAATCGGCATTGAATCAGAAGAACTTTTTGAGCCGAGCGGAAAAGCATATATTGTTATAAGCGGAATTTCTGGAAGCCCCAACCACAGCAATCTTTTAAACAGCCTCATGGATTATTACAGGGTCATGGGAATTTCAAATTTTAAAGTGTTTGACAAGTCTCTCAAGGAAAACAGAAAAAGCGTGGAAGAAATTCTTTTGCACGAAAAAACTGACTGTTGCGCTGTTGTCTGCCTTACAGAAGAAGATACGATTATGGTTCTTCAGCTTGTTGCGGCTTCTTCTGCTTCCGGGCGCATAAAAATCTTAGGCTATGGTGAAAATGAAACTGTATCCATGTATCTTGAAAAAGGAATTCTTTCCAAGCTTGTTTCGTTCAATTTTAACAAAATCGGCAGAACGGCGATGACGGAGCTTTTTGAATACAGAAACAAAGGCTATGCGAACAGCTACATTACAGCTGACCTTCAGGTAAGGAGGGCAGAAAAAAAATGAAGTTTGCAGAAAACAAAAGCCTTCGATGGAAAATAATGGCAAGCATAGTTGCCGCTTTTCTTATAATGAGCGCGAGCCTTGCGCTTACAATTCTGATGGAGCATTATGTTTTAAAATCCGTGGGTGAATCCTACAAGTCAAATTCCGAGCTGAATGTGTTTGCAAATGATTTGTCGCGGCTTGAAAATTCACTTGAACTTTACATTGAATACAGAACGTTTGAAAGCATTGACGCTTACTATGCAAGTTCAGCCAGAGTGGAAGATCTTTGCGATGCGATGCAGGATTCTCCTTCTACAAATGAAGTGCGTCAGAAAGAATATGTTGTGAATCAGCTTGCGCAGTCTTTTCTATATTATAGCTCTAAAGCTGTTGCGGAGCGAAGGGCAAATAGCACAAGCGGAAATTTTTATTTGCAGAGTCTTGAATGCTACAGGTTTCTTTTGGAGGAAATTCAAAAGCTCAATATTCTTTATATGCAGAACAACGCCGAGTTTTACGCCGCGGACAGAAACAATATAAATTTACTTTTTAAAGTTTACGCGGTTTTCTTTGCGCTTTTCTTTGTTTTTATTCTTGCCTTGCTGAATCTTCTTATCGGAAAAATCACACGGCCTCTTGCGGAAATTTCTTCGGTTGCGCTACGTGTGGCTCAGCAGGACTTTGATGTTCCGCTTTTTAACAAAAAGTCTCATGATGAAATTGGAAATATCTGCCGCGCTTTTGACAGAATGATAATCAGCATAAGAGAATACATAGACAAAATCTGGGAAAAAGCCAGAACAGAAAATGAGCTTAGGGAACGTCAGATGGAAATGCAGGCTCTTTATGCGGATGCCCAGCTAAAGGCGTTTCAGAGCCAGATAAATCCGCATTTTTTGTTTAACACATTGAATACAGGTGCGCAGCTTGCAATGATGGAAGGCGCGGATAGAACTTGTTTTTTTATTGAGCAGACTTCGGATTTTTTTAGATATAACATTGCGCAAAAAGAGGACGCTTCAATTGACGATGAGCTTGGGCTTGTGGACAGTTTTGTTTACATTATGAAAGTTCGTTTTGGAAAAAGGCTTGAGTTTGTAAAAAAAATTCCCGAGCATAAATTTTCCCAAAGACTTCCTGCAATGACTTTGCAGCCGCTGGTTGAAAACTGTATTCAGCATGGCTTGCAAAATTCCATGGGCAAAGTTTTTCTTTCTGTAAAGGAAACAGACGGATTTGTTGAAATTCTTATTGGCGACAACGGATCTAAATTTGATTCTGGCGTTCGTGAGGAAATTTTAAAGGCTGCAAAAAGCGGTGGAATAAAATCTCTTTCTCCAAAAGAAAATTCTTTGGGAAATAAAGACGGAGAGCATACGGGTATTGGGCTTATAAATGTTTTTTCGCGGCTTAGAATTTATTTTCACCGTGATGATGTTTTTGATATTTTTTCTAGAGATGATTCAGAAATGAAGTTTTTAATCAGGATTCCAAATGTATAATATTTTAACTTGTGATGACGAGCAGATTATGATTGATTCGCTTCAGTTTATAATCAAAAAAAATTTTGAAGGGCAGGTGAATTTATTTTCCGCATTGTCTGGAAGTGATGCGGTTTCTATTGTGAGCCGGGAAAAAATCGACATAATTTTTATGGACATAAATATGCCGGGTATGAGCGGACTTGATGCGATAAGCTGCATAAAAAGTCTTAAGCCTTCCGCAGTGATTATTGTCTTGAGCGCATTTGACAAATTTCAGTATGCGCAGGAAGCCATGAACATTGGAGCGTACAAATATATTACAAAGCCCGTGAACCGCAGCATTGTGATTCAGACTGTGCGTAATGCCATGAACCTTGTTGACGAGCGCAACGGAACAACTTCTGGAAATCTGGAGCTTCAGAAAAAACTGGACATTGTCTATCCGATGATTGAAAGTGATTTTATTTATTCGTGCATTTTCAGCAAGGCAAAGAATGAGGATTTTCAAAGTTATCTTGACTATTTCAACATGAAGGTTGATGATTTCTTTTTTGCCTGCATAGAAGTTCCAGATTCTGAAAAAAATATATACGAGGCTTGCTCTAAAGTCAGAAAAATTGTTTCGCAAAAGTTCAAGTGCTTGGCCGGCTTGTTTATGACAAACCGAATCGCTGTTTTTGTTTCTATGGAAAATTCTGCGGAAAGTTTGCAAGATGATTTTCATTCTGCGGTCAAGGAAATATTTACACTTTTGACTTTGGAAATCGGGCAGAAGCTTCGGGTTGGAATAAGCAACGTTTGCGGCGAGCTTGAAGAAGTTTCTGAATGCTGCAAAGATGCGATTCAAGCCTTGAACAGAACTTCGCCGGATGGAGAACTTTTGTTTGCAGATGAGCTTTTGAGTTTTTCTAGCGGAGATGAAAAAATTCAGGAACTGCATGAGCGTATTTTAAATCGCTTAAAATTGGGAGATGCTGCCGGAGTTCAGTTTTTGGCGGAGCTTTATGTTGGAGAACTTTATGAACAGAATTTTCCGCTGGACAAAACAAAAGGAAATGTTTTTGAGGTTTTGATTGAAGCAAAAAAAATTGCAAAGTCCGCAGACTCTTCCTGGAAAAATGCTGCGTTTGAAAATATTTTTTCCGACTTGAGCAAGATTGATTCCAAGACGGAACTTTTGATTTTTTTTAAGAACAGGCTTTCTGAATGCGCGGCTTTTATTTGCAATTCAAAAGAAGAAAAAGAAAATCCGCTTATAAAAAAAGTTTTTGGATATATTCAGGAGCACATCGCTGAAAATTTTTCACTTGATGACGCGGCTTCTTTTGCAGGCGTAAGTTCTTTTTATTTGAGCAAACTTTTTAAAGAAGAAACCGGTGAAACTTTTATAAACTATGTGACAGACAGGCGGCTGGAAAAAGGCCGGATCATGCTTTGCGAAACCGAGCTTTCTATAAAAGAAATTTCTGCGGAAATCGGTTACAACGATCAGAATTATTTCAGCAGAATTTTTAAGAACAAGTTTGGAATTTCGCCTACTGATTTTAGAAACACAAATAGAAATTCGGAGTCATTATGAAAAAACTTTTTTTAATTTTTGCAGTTTTACTTGCATTTGTTTTTGCCGGATGCGCAAAGAATAAAAGAACTTTTTCCGTGCAGAAGCAGAACTCTTTTGTGGATGAGAAAAAAACAACAATTGGATTTTCCATAGATACGCTTGCAATTGAGCGATGGCAACGGGACTTGGATGTTTTTATGGCACGCGCAAGAGATTTTGATGCGGACGTTATTGTTCAGAATGCAGGTAACAATGTTGAGGTTCAAAAAAAGCAGCTCATGTATCTTTTGGATAAAAATGTGGATGTGATTGTTGTTCTAGCAAAAGTCGCAGATTCTCTTAAAGATGAAATTGAAAAAATCCGCGCAAAAAATATTCCTGTCATTGCCTATGACCGCCTGATTTTGAACACAAAAATTGATTTGTATATTACGATTGATTCTGGGCAAGTTGGCGTGATTATGGGAAAAGAACTTCAGCGTATTGCGCCCTTGCGTAACTGGCTTTGCATACTTGGACCGCAAGAAGATTACAACATGAAAATGCTTTTGCGCGGACTTAACGGAACTATAAAAAATTCTTTGCCGATTATAAATGAAATTTTTTACACTCAGGACTGGAACTATGATTTGTCTCGGCAGAAAATGGTTGACGTTATTACAAGCGGAAAAATTCCGGGCGCGATTATCTGCGGAAACGATGCGGTTGCGGACAGCGTAATTTCTGTTTTGCAGGCTTACTATCCGGATAAGCATATTCCGATTTGCGGACAAGATGCTGACATTGCCGCTTGCCAAAATATTGTGCGCGGACTTCAGGACTTTACAGTTTACAAGCCGATTGTGGAACTTGCCAGAACTGCCGCTGAAATTTCTGTGAGAGTTGCACGCGGAGAAAAAATCCAGTCGCTTTCTAATTTAAAATCAATCGACAATAAGTTTGCGGAAATTCCTGCGATTCTTTTAAAGCCTGTGCTGGTTACGAAAAGCAACGTGGACGATGTTATAATTGATTCCGGTTTTCACACTTATGGTGAAGTTTACATGGAATAGTTTTATAGATATAATTGTTGCAAAAAGGAAAATTTGGGGTTCAAATGAAAGTTGTTACAAAAGCTGAACTTGATGAATGTTTTGATTATATAAATAAATGCCGCGAGGAAGTTGCAAAACGTGTTGTTGGTCAGAAAGATGTTGTGGACGGAATTATTACAGCGCTGATTGCAGGCGGTCATGTTCTTCTTGAAGGTGTTCCGGGTCTTGCAAAGACATTGGCGGTAAAAACTTTTGCGGATGTTTCAGGACTTGAATACAAAAGAATTCAGTTTACGCCGGATCTTCTTCCTGCTGATGTTAGTGGAACGCTGATTTATGAACAAGGCACTGGAAAATTTTCTGTTAGAAAAGGACCTGTGTTTTCAAATCTTGTTCTTGCGGACGAAATAAACCGCGCGCCGGCAAAAGTTCAGTCTGCTCTGCTTGAGGCTATGGCGGAGCATCAGGTTACAATCGGGGAAACAACTTACAAGCTGAACGAGCCTTTTTTTGTTCTTGCCACACAAAATCCGATTGAGCAGGAAGGAACTTATAGTCTTCCAGAAGCTGAGCTTGATCGTTTCTTGCTTAAGCTTCTTATTTCATATCCTACGCCGGAAGAAGAAATTTCAATTATAAAATCCGAAGGCAGGGCGAATGAAATTCCTGTGAACAAAGTTTTTTCCGCCATCGCTCTTCAAAAATGCCGGGACGCTGTGGATGCAGTTACTGTTGCTGACAAAATGCTTGCCTACATAGTTTCAATTGTAAATTTTACAAGAGCCGATGTCGCATTAAAAATGAACCGCCGCAATGATATTCAGCGTTACATTTCATTTGGTGTTTCTCCACGCGCTGGAATTGCTCTTTTAAGATGCGCAAAAGTCCACGCTCTTTTTGAAAACAGAAGCTTTGTTCTTGCGGAAGATGTTCAGGCTGTTGCAAAGCCGGTTTTAAGACATAGGCTTGTTTTGAACTATGAAGCCGCTGCGGACAATATTTCTGCGGACAGCTTGATTTCAAAAATCATAGACTTGATGCCAGTTCCATGAAAAACGACATAAGCCGCCGCGCTTCACTTTTGCATTTATCTTCTCTTTCTCTTGCTGAAAAAATGAAAAGCGGTTCATTCCGTTCGCTTTACCGTGGACGCGGAATTGAATTCAGCGGAGTCCGTGAATATCTACGAGGCGATGATGTGCGTGCAATTGACTGGAATGTTACGGCAAGAATGGGAAAACCTTTTGTAAAAGTTTTTGAAGAAGAACGTGAACTCGATGTCTTTATAGTTGCCGACGCTTCTCTTTCAATGTGCGTGGGAACAAGCCAGCAGACAAAAATTGAAAAAGCAATGGAGTGCGCTTCTCTTTTAACGCTTGCTTCATTTTATAATTCAAGTCCTGTTGGCGCCGTTGTTTTTGACGGTGAGCTAGAATTCTTTTGTTCTCCTGAATCTGGAAAAAAACATTCGCTTATGCTTTTGTCCCATTTTGAGCTTGACAGAAAAAAACAAAAGGCTGGTTCTGTTCTTGACAGCGCGCTTAGGGGTGCAGAAAAGCTTTTAAAGAAAAGAAGCCTTGTCTTTGTTATTTCTGATTTTAGGGCTGCGGAATGGCATGCTTCTTTTGCGCGTCTTTGCCAGAAAAATGATGTCATTGCAATAAATATAGTTGATTCTTCTGATGACAATATTCCTTCCGTTGGCTCTGTTCTTTTTGCAGATCCAGAAACAGGATACGAAGCAGTTCTTCCGACTTCAAGTCAGAAATTTATCCGCGGATGGAGAGAAGAAAATGAGCAGCGCAAGGAAAACTGGTTTAAAGAATGCGTGCGCCACGGAGGAATTCCTTTGTTTATAAGCACTGTTCAAGATCCTGCTGCAGAACTTATAAAATTTTTCAGCAGCAGGCACAGACATTCATTTTAGGAAAATGGCATGAAGAAAAATCTTTGCTTTGTTTTTAGCTTGTGCTTTTTTATTCAGTTTTTAGTTGCTCAGAATCCAAATGAAAATACAGCGGCTTTTGGAACGCAAGTTATGGTTCCGCGCGATGTCTTTATTGGCGACAGCGGACAGATTCAGTATTCGTTCAGAACGCCTATAGATTTTTTTTCTTTTGCAGATCCGTCAATGATAAAAGATGAAGTTCTTTCACTGAATATTTCTTCAAGTGATTTTTTAGAAAATCCGGACGACTGCCTTGTTACAAAATCGGTTCTTGTTAGAAACGGCGTAAATTACAACCTTTACATAACGATAATTCCTTGGAAAACTGGAACAATAAAATTTAAGGAATTCAGCTTGGAAAAATTCTGCCACGGGCAAAACAGCGGCAAGGAAAATGTTGACTTTAGAATTCAGCTTGCGCCGGTTACAATTCTTTCGCTTGTAGAAAAACTTGAAGTAAAAAATTTAAAGTCTCCGCAGGCTCCTCTTTTGCTTCCAAATACAAATTATTTTTTGTGGATTGCAGGCTTTTTAGTCGCCGGATTTTTTTCATTGTCTTGCATTGTCCTGATAAGGCTTCCGCATATTTTGAAAAAATTGAAATTTTTAAGAGAACAGTTTGAACTTTACAGAAATGCAAAACGGACAAAGAAAAAGATTTCCATGCTTTTAAAAAAGAAAATTGATGACAAGGACTTTTGTGAAAAATGGCAGCTTGCAATGCGCGAATACTTGGAATTTAGATTTGCAGTTTCTTTTTGTTCTGTGCCCGGAAAAAAAGTCGGTGCGAAAATATTTGACATACTGAATGGTCTTGCAGGAGAAAAAGTTTGTGAAGCGATAGAATCTCTTTCGTGTTTTTTTGTGCGTACAGACTACATTCGGTTTGCAAGCGGTTCAATTGATTCTAAGCTTTTGCCAGTGGAAACTCATCAGGCTTTGTTTGTTGAAAACGAAAAAAAATCAATGGTTGCGGAAACTTACAAGATAATTGATTTGCTCGAAAAAGGAGAGTGTAATAAAAATTTTGTCTGAAATAGTGTCAAAGTTTTTATTCACAAAGTTTGCGTTGCAAGCTTTCTTATCAAATGCAATTTCCGCTAGAAAATTGCGCTAAAAAGTCAAATCGAAAGTTAAAACTTTCTCAATGGCTTTTTATAGGAGAAAAAAGTGTTTGAATTTGAAAATCCTCCGGCATTTTTTCTTTTGCTTTTGATTCCGGTGCTTTATATTTTGCGTTATATAAAAATTTTTTCACGGCTTTCTTTGCCTTTAAATTTAAGCGACTGGAACGGAAGCAATTTTAAGTGGAAGGGAAATGCAAGAAAATTTCTTTCTGTTTTTGGAAGAGTTGTTTGTGTCTTATTTTACATTTGCCTTGTCTTTGCCTATGCGGATCCTGTTTTTCATCTTCAGCAAAAAGTCTATTCTTCAAAAGGCGCGTCGATTGTTTTTGTTTTGGACGTGAGCCCTTCAATGGCTGCAAAAGATATTGGTTCGCAAAGTCGTCTTGAAGCTGCAAAAAATTCCATTGTTTCCATGGCGGAAATGAATAGCGGCTCGGAGCTTGGGCTTGTTGTGATGGCTGAAAATGCCGCTGTTTTAGTTTCTCCCACAATGGATAGAAAATTCTTTTTGAACCGATTGAAAACTGTAAGCGTTGGAGAGCTTGGAGATGGAACTGCGATTGGAACTGGACTTAGCAGCGCAATTTATCATCTTGAAAAATCAAAGTCGCCTAAAAAAAGCATCGTCCTTATTACTGATGGAGAAAATAATTCAGGCGCGGTTCATCCTCATACTGCGGCTCGTCTTGCCGTGAATAAAGATATTTCACTTTACATTCTTGGTGTGGGAACAAGAGGCGTTGTTCCGATTGATTATGTAGATCCAAAGTCAAATAAAATTTATTCAGGTTATCTTGAGTCGAAATTTGATACGTCTTCAATTGCACGGATTGCATCAGAGGGAAATGGAAAATTTTTTGAGATTGAATCTATTTCCGCATTGTCGCAGGCTATTTCTTCAATTTCAAAAAGTGAAAATATTGCTCAAAGCTACTACATAAAAAATCAGGATATATTTTATTACAGATATTTTTTGATTGCCGCGGTTGTTTTTGCTTGCATTGCATGGATTGTGCGCAGATTTCTTCTGCAGGAGACTTTATGAATTTTTCTGTTGAAAATCTATTTTCATTTTATCTTTTTATTCCTTTAGTTTTTGCGCTTTTGTTTGTTGTGGCACGGTATATTCGTTTAAGAAAAAATATCTGCGGAAAAGTTTTTGAATTTAAAAACGGCTCTTTTAGAATTTCAGCTTGCTTCTGGAGCAGAACTTTTTTTAGATTCATTTGTGGAATTTGCGTTGTTCTTGCACTCGCAGGAATTTCATTTGGAACAGATTCTGTGCCTGTACAAAAAAACGGAAAAGCCGTCTCTTTTGTGTTTGACATTTCTTATAGCATGGAAGCAAAAGATGCGCCCGGAGGAATTTCAAGACTTCAGGCAGTTTCCAGTTATGCAAGTGAGCTTTTGGACAGAATGAACGGATGCGCGGTTTCCGCTGTTCTTGCGAAGGGCGATGGAATTATTGCTGTTCCTCTTACAGAAGATTTTCAGAGTGTAAGAAGTTTAATAGAAAATCTTTCGCCTTTGCTTATGACTTCCGAGGGAACAAGCCTTGGCAATGGAATAAAATCCGCGCTTTCTTCGTTTCCAGAGCAATCTTCCGCAGCTTCATTTATCTGGCTTTTTACCGATTGCGAAGAAACAGACAACAGCCTTCAGTCTTCTCTTTCTGAATGTTTAAAAGCCGGAATTCCTGTTGTTATTATCGGATTTGGCTCTGAGCGTGAAAGTGAAATTTTTGCGGGCGATGGAATTACAAAAGTAAAAACAGCTTTAAGATCCGGCAGCGTTGAAAAAATGATTTTATCTCTAAAAGAAAAATTTGTTTCGTCCAAAAGAAATAACTCTGCGCCTTCTGTTGTTTACATTGATGCCTCGGAAATGGGCTCTGCCGCCGCTATTTTAAAAATGCTTGACCTTAATGGTTCGTTGCCGTCGGTTTCTTATGAAATTCAGAGCACTCAGCGTTATGGACTTTTTATTTCTTTTGCAATTTTATTTTTCCTTGCCTCGATTTTTTTTGGCGAGCTTGATATTGCAGGCGGAAAGAAAAAATTGATTTCATCTGTTTCCATGGCTTCGCTTGTTTTTTTGTTTACAGGATGTTCGCCACGTTTTAATGACGGCATAAAAATTCTTGAAGGAAAACTTGACTGGTCTAAGCAGGATTATCAAAATGCAGTCGGAGATTTTTTTGAAACAGCTTCAAATGCACAAGCCCGTGGAGATTTTCTTGTTGAACAGTATGCGGTATTTGGACTTGGCTCGGCTTATCTTATGCAAGGCGAAACTGATGCAGCGTTAAAAAGATTTTCGAAAATATACGAAAATTCTTCAGATAAAATTAAATTTGCAATCCTTTATAATTCTGGAATAATTGCGCATCGTAACGGAGATTATAAAGCGGCAACTGATTTTTTCAAAAAAGCTATTTTAATAGACAGCACCAGCATAAATGCAAAAATTAATCTTGAACTTTCGTTAAGGGAAAATTCAGAACGCTCAAGAGAATCCGCGCAGGAACTTGTGCCTTTGTCGGAAAATAAAGAAGAACAGAATATTCAAAATGCTCTTTATTCTATAATTCGGGAGGATGAAAGACAGCAATGGAAAAATATGCAGAAAGATTCAGAACGGACTTCCCGCGATTATTAATTTTTGTCTTGCTTGTTGCTTATGCATTTCCTGTTTTCGCAAAGCCAGTTTCATGGAATTATCTATGGAGCTTGCGTTTCAGGCAAAGTCAGGAAACTTTATTTACAGAAACCGACAATTCATTTTATGTTGAAATTGAAGGAGTTACTCCAGACAGCATTCAGCTTGCCGTGAATTCTCTTCCGCATAATGTAAGTTTTGTTTCGTCAAAAAAAGAGACCGTTATGATAAAAAGCGGAAACGGACAGAACGAAAAATATTCAGCAGGAACAAGAATTACAATCTGGATGAAATTTTTAAAAACCGGATTTTACAAAATCAGTCCGATTGATCTTGTTATAAACGGAAGTTTTTATCAGATTCCGTTTAATCCTGTTGAAGTTTTTGAAAATCCAAAATTTATAAATCCGCAGGTTTCAGTTTCTTTTAACAATCTGAATATTTCTTCAAAAAGAAAAACCGCTGAAGCTTATGAGGGGCAGCACATTGTTTTTACAGTGAATGTGAAATACGCGAATTCTGTAAAAAATGTTTCTTGGAATATTCCGGAAGATTCTGTATTTAAAAAACTTCGGGAGTTTAATTCTTCTGATGAAGATTTTTTTTCCACGGAATTCAAACCTATTGCTGTATTTGACTGGCAGCCTTTAAAATCTGGAAATTGGAATCTTCCTGAAATCTTTGTTACGGCGGTTTCGTACAATGGAACAATCAATGATATAAAATGTCCGCCTATTTCTTTCAAGGTTCATGAAAAAAAATCAGTGGTCAATGAACCAAAACAGGAAAGTCCTTTTGCCTACGCTTTTATAGAACAACCTTCAAGTTATGATAAAAATGTTTCCAGACCGGAAGCGAAAAATTATGATATTTTGAATTTGATTGAGCTTCATAAAAAGGAACGTCATTCAATTCCATTTTTTAATTCGGCATTTAAAGAAAGAAGACAAATTGAGCTTTCGGTTGGACTTTCTCCTTCTGGAGTTGAGCCGAGCGTTGTTTTTTTTACCATAATGTTTTGTGCTGTTTTTATTTTGCTTGCTGTTTCAGTTTTGCTTTTTATTTTCAAGCGAAAAAAAACTTGCGCAATTTTTGTTTCTATGTTTGTTACGTTTGCAGTTTTCTTGTCGATTTACGGATACCATTTGTTTACTTCCCGCGGAATTTATGCAGGAGGAACAATGAGTCCGATTCCAGAAAAAACTGCTCCAACAGGTGTAACCATTCAGGCTGGAAGTGTTGTTTCTATAATAAGAACTGCGGGGGGCTGGATGTACATAAGGCATAATGATACTTACGGTTGGGTTTCGGCGGAAAATGTTTATATAATAAAATAGCAAGGAATTTAAAAATGGATTTTGGTGATATTTTGTCGCAGTGGGATTCTATTCAGAAGAATCATGTTCCAAAAAATAAAGGTCCTCAAATTTGCCGTAAAAAAGCAAATGCTCCTACAAAAGAAGAAAAAGAAGCCGCACGTCAAGGTTATTCTTACGAGCAGATTATGGATCAGAACAGCCAGAAGCGCATAAATCCGATGGAACTTTGGCTTAGGCGATACGGTACGGTAGACAAAGACAAGGCTTTTGAAGAAAATGCGCGTCAGGAAAAACTTAATGATATAAATTATTTAAAGACGCTTGCTCCAGAAGCTACAATAGATTTGCATCAGCTTACAAGAGAAGAAGCGTGGGACAAACTTAAGATTTTTGTTGACAGCTGCTACATCCGGAAACTCAAGAAAATTCTTATCATCCACGGAAAAGGAAATCACAGCCATGGAACAGATCCAGTTCTTGGGCAACTTGTGCGGCTTTTTATTGAGCAGGACAAGCGTCTTGGAACTTCCGGCCATCCAGACAGAAATCACGGCGGCTCTGGAGCAACTTGGGTGATAATAAAAAATTAGATTTTTTCAATTGATTTATTCAATGGATTTTAGTAAGTTTAGTTTTAAGAGTTTTTGCTGATATGGAAGATTTGTATAAAATTTTGAATGTTGAAAAAAATGCCTCTGCGGAAGAAATCAAAAAAGCCTATAGAAATTTAGCATTTAAATTTCATCCAGACAGAAATCCAGGTGATAAATCCGCGGAAGAAAATTTCAAAAAGATAAACGAAGCTTATTCAGTTTTAGGAGATGAAATAAAACGCCGCCAGTACGACCAGTACAACATGAATGGCTTTTCTGAAAATTTTCAGCAGAACGGCGGATTTTATCAAGGCGACCCTTTTGCAGATTTTTTTAACAACAGAAATTATCAGTACACTTACACTTATTCTTCAAAAAATTCAGAGAGCAAAAAAGGCTTTTCTTTAATAGGATTTTTCTTAAGCATAGTTCAGATTTTGTTCTGCTTGTTGGGATTTACCACAGTCGGCAGATGGAGTTTTTTGCTTGGTATTTTATTTTTTATTGGACTAGTCAATGGAATAAAATCAGCGGCAGGAAATTTAAAATGGATTCTTGCTGAATAAAAAAGTGAAAGGAAAATTTTATATGGAAAATAATTCAGGCATTGTTGTTTACACAGATGGCGGTTGCCGCGGAAATCCTGGCTGCGGAGGTTGGGGTTGCGTTATAATTGACGGCGAAAAAGAATACAAATTTTCCGGCGGAGAAAAACTTACAACAAACAACCGCATGGAACTTATGGCTGCAATTAGCGCGCTAAATTCAATTGCCGAAAATACGCTTTGGAAAAATCAGCATATTTCAGTTTATTCAGACAGTCAGTATGTAAAAAACGGAATAACTTCTTGGATTCAAAACTGGAAAAAAAACGGCTGGAAAACTTCTGCAAAGAAACCTGTTCTTAATAAAGATTTGTGGGTTCAGCTTGATTCTGTTTACAATCTTCTTGACATCGAATGGAAATGGGTCAAAGGCCATGCGGGCGTAAAGTACAACGAAATTTGCGATGAACTTTGCAATATGGAAATGGACAAGCAAGGGTAAAATTTGTTCGCAAGAAATATTTTGTTGTAAAGAGAATATTTTTTACTCTATAAAGATATAATCATTGAAATAAACCGCTCGGATTTGTCCCATTACAAGATTTTCGTTTATTTTTTGAAGCAGTTCTTCTTTTATTAAATTTTCTCCTTTTGCCCGGATTTGGCTGAAAGTGAGCGCAGAAAAATAATTTGTAAAAATCGATTTTATCTGCCGTTCCTTTAGTGAAAGTTCTTCAAATAAAGCCTTGTCTTCCGCAGGGTACGAAAACCATGGGGAAACAACGATTACAACTTGCTCGTCTTTTTCTGAAATTTGTTTTGTGAAAATCCTAAGCTGTCCGATGTCCGTAAACGCATTCATGCTTTTTTCTTTTCCTGTGTTCATGTTTGTGATTTTTTTTGGACTTGGATCTGATTTTCTGTATGCGCTCGCAGGATTTTCTTTTGTGAATATATAAAATGCAATTGTAACAATTATTATTGTAAGAAGAATTGCGGCTGCCAGTGCAAAAAGAAATCTATTCAATTTATTCAGATTCATACAATAAATTCCTTTAGCAAAGAAAGCGTTCTTGTTGTCGCATTTCCGGTTTCATCGAATGTTCCAGGAATTCTTGCGGTCAGCTCGATAAAATTTTCAAGCCATTCTTCTTTTTCAATTGTTCCGTTTTTTCTTGCAAGCTCAACCAAGTCGGCTTTTTCCATTGGGATTTTGAATTTCCGTTTTGTGCCAAGAAGATTTTCTGTAAGCACCGAAATTATTTCTTCAAATCCGAGTTCTGTTTTTGCGCTTGCATGAATTGCGTTTGGAAATGCCTTGTTCAGCTGGGAAACCGTGATGAACTTTTCTTTTACAAGATCGAATTTGTTCAAGACAACAGTCTGCGGAATTTCTTCAGCGTGAATTTCCTTTAGAACTTTCTGCACTTGCTGATATTGTTTTTCGCAGTCAGGGTCAGAAGCGTCAACCACAATCAAAAGAAAATCAGAAAGCGAGGTTTCTTCCAGCGTGGATTTGAATGCGTCGATTAAAGTATGCGGAAGATTTGAAATAAATCCGACTGTGTCCGTCATTAAAACAGACGAGGCTTCCGAAAGCGCGAATTTTCTTGTGGTTGGATCTAGCGTTGCAAAAAGCTTGTTTTCTACAAGAACATCCGCCCCTGTGAGCGCATTTAGCAGGCTTGACTTTCCGGCATTTGTGTACCCAACCAAAGAACAAGTTGCGGTTGCGGTTCGTTCCCTTTGCTTACGCTGAATGTTCCTGTTTATTGCGACTTGTGCAAGTTCTTTTTTTATCTGAACGATTTTATCTTCTATTTGACGGCGGTCAAGTTCCAGCTGAGTTTCGCCGCTTCCTTTGTTTCCGAATGAGCCGCCTCTTTGTCGCGCCATGTCTCCGTAAGTGTGGCTTAATCTTGGAAGTGAATACTGAAGTTTTGCAAGTTCTACCTGAAGGCTTGCTTCTTTTGTCTGCGCGCGTGAATCAAAAATTCTTATTATTACTTCGTTTCTGTCAAAAACCGGCATATTGGCAAGTTTTTCCCAGTTGCGCTGCTTGGACGGATCTATTTCCCAGTCAAAAACTATGCAGTCCGCAAAAACTTCCTTTGCCTTATCTACTATTTCCTGCGCTTTTCCTGTTCCCATTCCGTAGGCGGGAGTTGGCTCTATGCGTGTAAGTACAATTGTGCCGGCAATTTCCATGTCCAGCGTCTGCACTAGACTTTGTAGTTCCTTTGGCTCTGGATTTCCGTTTTTCTTGTCTGGCGCGCCGACTAAAAGACATTTTACTTTGCGTTCTTGCTCTTGCTGAATTTCAATCATAAAATTTATTATACATTTTAAAATAAACAAATGAAAGTGCGCCTTAATTTTTGCATTATGCTAACTTTTCGCTTGATTTTTCTTTGGAATTTTCGGAAAATAAATGTGCTAAACTTTTTTATCCTTATGTCGAAAATTTATAAGTTCAGGACTCTAAAAGAAAATGCCGGAATTTGAAAAAGAACAAAAAATCTGTAAATCTTCCTCTTCTTCCTCGGAGCATGGACTTATGAAAAAAGCTCTTGAAATAACAAAGCAAAACAATGCTTGTGCTTCGGGACTTCTTTCAAAAATTACAAAATCATCATTAAGGGCAAAAAATATGACTAAGGCAATTGTTGAGCAGAACGGAATCTTTACAATAAAAGAAAATCTTGAAACTTCATCAGTAAAGCAAGATCCGGGCTTAAAGGCTTTAGTTGAGTCTGTTTTAAAATAAATTTACGGTCGAAGTCCGTCTACAATAAATTCTTTTGGAAGGCGGGCAGGCGCATTGTTCTTTACAGAAGCCCAAGTTACATCAGCTTCCGCGCAAATGTGTCCGTCTTCTTTTTTTATAGTCTGATGAAAAGTTCCGCTTACAGCTCCAAGTTTTACAGGTGTTGTTTCGATTATCAGGTTGTCATCAAGAAACGCTGAATTCTTGTAGAAAATATCAATGTGCGTTACGTAAAGATAATAGCCTGCTTTTACAATTCCCTTGTAGTTGAATCCAATCTGGTGCAGATAATCCATGCGCGCTGTTTCAAGATAATTTAAATAAACTGCGTTGTTTACGTGGCTGTAGCTGTCGCATTCGTAAGAGCGGACTGTAAGATTTGTTGTGTAAGTCATGTATGCTCCGTGATTTTTAAGCGTCTTCGTTTACTTCAATGTGGAAATTCTGCATAAGGGAAACAAAAGAAAAAAATTCCTTGTATACGCTGATGCACATTTGCTTGAGTTTTCCTTCTGCAAAGTGGTCTATGTCTTTCCAGTTTCTTATTAAAGTCGGATGCGGCTTTATGCAGTCTTCAAGAACCATTTTAAGGTTTTTTCCATAAGTAATGAAAAGATTTACAGAGCCAAGAATGATTTTTGCTGCGGATGTGTTTACAAAATTCAGTGTTGAATGAATTATGTTTCTTGATTCCTTGTCTCGTTCGGTTCGCGGAAGATGAGTTTTCATTTTTAAGCCGAGATCAACACTGTCGTCAAGGCTGTTGTCCAAAGCTATGATTTTGTCTGCGTTTTCAACAAGCTGATGGAAAGCCTCGCTCATTGGAGCTGCCAACTCCTGGCTTGCCCATTCACCGCGGACAAGAAGAATGTCAGAAAGTTCCTTTACATCTTTTTTTACATAGTCGAGAATAAATTTCTTTAAATATGAAAGCGGTTCACAGTATTCAAACTTTCCTATTTCCTTGCGTTCAAAAGGCGCGCTTCCTGCTTCTGTATAAAATTTGAGTTTTTCTATCTGGGTTGTTCCAAAAATTTGATTCAGCAAAACTTCAATTTTTCCTTCTGTCTGCTTTTCTTTTAGAGCAGTCAAAGTGTTTTCCGCCTGCTTTTTTACTTCCGTGATAAAATCGTCAACAATGTACAAATCTTTTGCTGCGTAAACTTCGTTGTAAGACGGATCTTCGGAAATGAGCTGAATGAGCATTTCCACAATTTTGTTTTCCTTTAAATAGCGGATTCGTGCAAGAATTTTTTTCCAAACGCCCGGCGATACCGGATCCACGCCTTTTACTTTCTTTATCAGCTTAAAAACTTCATCCCAAGAAGAATCAAACGGAAGCGACCAGGCGACATCCATGAAATTTTTCAAGTCTTCAAGAACATAAGTTCCGCTTATTGGTATGAATCTCGGTGGATTAGAAAAGTTGTGTTCTTTAAGCGAACTGTCAAATTTTTTGAGCATAAAGAAATAATCGAACTGCACAAAATTTACAAAGCTCATGAGTTTTGTGTAAACGCCGTCAATGGCAGAAATTTTGTTGCTGTCGAATTCTGAGGAAAAGGCGTCCATATAAAGTTTTGTCTGCTCGAAAACTTCTTTTAGCGGCTTTTTCTTTGCAGCGTCTATAATTGCAAGCTCCGAGATGTTTCCCAGTGATTCCAGTTGTTTATCCGAAAGGGAATTGTCGATTACAATCCGCTTAAATGCTTTCGGATTTATAGATTGAATCATTGCCTGTGCCGGCGAAATTGCTTTATATATTTCATAGAAGAATTTTGCAAAGCTTGGATCTATTTCATTAGAAGAAGTCTTGTAAAAATGATACTTAGTTTTAGAAAGATTTTTTGCAATGTTTTTTAAGGCGCGTTTTTTTGCGGCCTCTGGACTGTTTCCTCCAAAGAATGAATTGAGCAAGTCCTTAAAAAAGTTTCGATTCCCCATGCGAAAAATATACCTAAATAAACGAGCTTATTCAAGGCTGTTGACTTGCAATGACAAACTTAAAGAAAACTTGTATACTGAAAAAATGACAGAATTATTAGCTCCTGCGGGAAATATTGAAGCGCTTGATGCTGCTATAGGCGAAGGCGCGGATGCAGTTTATATGGGTTTGAAGAGTTTTAATGCAAGACTTAGGTCTTCAAATTTTGCCTGGAATCAGTTTGAGGCTGCTGTTCAAAGCGTGCATCGGCTTGGCAAGAAAATTTATGTAACTGTAAATACTGTTTGTGAAGAAAACGAAACAGAACGTCTTTATAGATTTCTTTCATATTTAAATAAAATCGGGCCGGATGGAATAATTGTTCAGGATTTTGGTGTAATAAGAATGTGCCAGGAATTTTTTCCGGACTTGGAGCTTCATGCATCAACCCAGATGAATGTGGAAAGCGCGGCGGCTGCAAATCTTTTGTGCAAGCAGGGGGTAAAGCGTGTTGTTGTTGCCCGTGAGCTTGGTCTTGAGGAAATCCGAGCGATAAAATCAAAGACAAATGCCGAAATTGAAATGTTTGTTCACGGCGCGCTTTGTGTAAGTGAGTCAGGGCTTTGCCTTTTTTCAAGCTATCTTGGCGGAAAATCAGCTAACCGCGGAGTTTGCACTCAAGCTTGCCGCAGAATTTATTCAGCTGAAATTCCCGGAACTGTTGCGAACGGTTATTATTTTTCACCTTGCGACTTGGAGCTTATTTCCCATGTTCCAGAATTGATGGAAGCCGGAGTTGACAGCTTTAAAATTGAAGGCAGAATGAAAAGCGCAGAATATGTTGGAGCTGTTACCGCTGCCTACCGTTATGTAATGGATCATTGGCACGAAGATAAAAAAGGCTCTATTGCGGAAGGAAAGCGAATTTTAAGCACAGATTTTGCGCGCTCAAAAACCGATTATTGGTACGGCTTTAAATCTGTGGAAGAAGGAGTTGATTCAGCTGGCGAAAAAATTTTGAATCCAAAGCAAGCTGGAGGAACTGGAATTTTCCTTGGAAAAATAAATCAGACAAGACCGGCTTCTGCTTCTGAAAAAGAGCAATATGCATCTTCTTTGGAACGAAAACAAGAGTTTTCTATTCAAATGGCGATAATTTCTGGCGGCGACTACAATCCTGATCCGGGAGACAGCATCCGGCTTCATAAAAAAGATGACACAGGCCGCGAAAGCCACAAAATCCGCGTTCTTTCCGAAGATGAAAAAGGCTCAAGATGGATTGATATCCCTTCTGGATTTTCCAAGGGAGACAGCGTCTATCTTTTGCAGACAAAATCCATGTCCAAGCGTTATAAAAGAGTTCTTCCGTCCGACCTTTCAAAGTTTAGAAAACAGCCCGGTCCGGAACGTCTTCCTGTTTTGGATCTTACTCCGCTTGCAAAAAATGAGCTTAACTGGTTTCCAGAAGGTCTTTATATTCAGGTTTCGACTGTGGCGGACGCGCATATTGTTTCTTCGCTTCATCCTGTGCGGCTTATAATTGAGCTTAATTCTGAAACAAGTTACGACCTTTTAAACAAAGATTCGCCTGCAAAACCATTGCTTCCGTACAGCAAAAAAATGCTTGTGATTTCGCTTGATCCGTTTTTTGCTGAAGGAAAATCAGAGGAATTTGAAAATGTTGTTTCAGTTCTTGTGGAAAAAGGATATTCAACTTTTATTGTAAACAATATTGCGCATATAAATATCCTGAAAAAATACAAGGTGAAGTTGATTGCCGGTCCTTACCTTTATACTTTTAACCGCTGGGCTGTAAGTTTCCTTGAAAACAGCAATATTATGGCATTGCAGTCTCCTGCGGAAAATTCTGAAAAAAATCTTGAAGCCATTTTTGAAAATTCTGCGGAACGATCGCGCGTTCTAGTTAGCGTTTTCTCTTATCCTGTTTTGTTCCGAATGAGATTCAAGCTTCCGGGCGATTATGATTTTACTTATTTCAGCGACAAGGAAGGCATGGGATTTAAAGTGAATTCAACGCCGGACGGTTCGTTTGTAATGCCGGAATATCCGTTCAGTCTTTTAGACAAAATGGAAACCTTGAAAAGCAAAGGATGGACGCATCAGCTCATAGATTTTTCAAAGACAAAAATTTTAAAGAGCGACATAAGAAACCTTGTTTCGATTATCCAAAAGCATGAATTTATAGAAGGAGCTTCCCGCTTTAACTGGAAAAATGGATTTTATAATCCTGAAAAAATGGAAGCTTATCAGGCAGCTCAGGCTAGAAATGCTCAGGCTTCAAAAGACAATAAAAAGCGGAAATAGTTTTTGAAAGAAATGTCATTGGGGCTGTCCAAAAAGAAATGGGCAGCCCTTTTTGAAGTCTGTTAATAACTTCTAGAACAGCCTCTAGATGACTAACTGTCAGGAGAAACAGAGAAATGTCAGATGATTCAAAACTAAGGGCTTATTTATTCACTGTGGAAATCGACGGAATAGAGACAGCGAGGTTCCAGAAATGCGAGGGGCTTGAGGCTGAGACCTATGTCTATGAAGTTGAAGAGGGAGGCCTGAACCACACCACAAGAAAGTTCAGGGGAAGGACGCGGTTTCCAAATTTAATCCTTGAGAAAGGGATAACTGAGAACGATTCGCTTTTCAACTGGTTCAAGGAGACGTGCCTTGAGAACAAGAAGCTGGAAAGAAAGAACGGGTCAGTGGTGCTAAAAGACACAGAAGAAAACGAAGTGAAAAGATGGAATTTCTTCCGTGCCTTTCCATGCCGGTGGATAGGACCAAAACTGGTTACAAATCTTGGGAGCGACTTTGCGGTTGAAAGAATAGAGATAGCGCACGAAGGCCTGTCTGTAGACGGAAACTAGACAATATGTAGTGCCTCCACTTTGTATGAGGTAATGCCCATACTGTTATTTTTAGTCATTAACATTTTGACGCTAAATCCACGTTTTTACAAACTGGTTGGCACTACATATTGTCTATGGGCTAAACAAGGAGAAATCCTTGCGAATTCCCGCTTAATAGACAGAAAGAACTTTTGGCGGATCATTGACCTGTCGGTAATGGTGGAACAAAGTTTCAACCTAAATCCACGAATATCAGGATGGTCTAGTGCCGAAAATCTTGATTTATAAAGCCTTTTCTTTTTTTATATTAAAGTTTGTTTTGTCATTGACAAATGGCACAACATATCAGAGGACTTCCACGGAGGCAACGCATGAGCATGGACATATCAAGGCTGCTTCCTGCGGCGGTCGTCGCGGCAATAATGCTGACTGTGATTCTCACGGAAACCATCAAGAAGGCGGACAAAAAGGACAGGCTCAAGGGCTACAGGATTTACATCCCAGCCGCGCTGAGCCTACTTGAGTCTATTGTCCTTGCCTTCGGAGAGTTCTTCACTTGGCGGCAGACGCCTTTCTACTGGGCGGTGATTTTCGCCGTCAGCGTATTCGGCTACGAGGCAATCTATCGGAAAATCAGGACATGGCTGGGAATGGATGAAAGTAGCTCAAAAGATTAAATCAGCACTCGCGCTCATCGGACTGCTCGCGCTCGGAATTCTGACCGGCGCGCTGCTTTTCAGAAAACCTGAAAACGAAAAATCCGACGAGGCTGAAAAGGCAAAAGAGGAAAAGAAGAATGAGATTGAAAGCACTCCTGCCGGTTCTCTTGTCTCTGCTGCTGGCAACGCAGACAAGCTCCGCGCAGAAAAGGACAGAATCAAGCGCAGCTTCCGGGAACGGATACGGAATAGACTTGACGAGGAACTACACAGGCTCTCAGGTTCTGGTGATGATTCAGACTGCGGAGCAGGAGGCGGAGCAATCAATCGATGAAGCCTTCAACGAGGGCTACAAGCAGGGATTGCTCGCTTCCGTTCCCGACGCGGAATACTGGCGGATAAAATCTTTGCAGCATGAGACGGAAATAGCGCGGCTCAAAAAGGAAAAATGGCTGTACGCTTTCGGCGGCCTTGGAGCAGGATTCCTTGCCGGAAGCGGATTCGGTTTCACGATACGGATTCAGAACTGACAGCTCCAGTTTTATTAACGCCTGTTAAACCGCAGGCGTTCTTTTTTTCCAGTAACATTCTCTAAACGGAGCAAATATGGAAATAGCAAAATTCGTCCTGACCTGTGTAGGAAGCTTTATCGCTGTCAGCGGATTCTTCATGGGCATCTGGAAAGCCTATAGCAAAAAGATGGAGGACAAAATCAAGTCCATCCAGCAACAGGCAGACGAGAAGATAAAGGAAGCCCAGAGCATCGCGCGGACTGAGATTGACGAAGTGCGAGAGGGTTCAATCGCAAAGTCGGAAAAACTTGAGAGGCGGATTGTCGCCCTCGAAAAAATTGTCTCGGACTTGCAGCGGGATGTGAGCCTAAATCTCGGGCAGAGGCTCTCAAACATCGAGGGCGAGATGAAGGGAATGAACAACATCCTGAAGCAGATTCAGGGCTGGTTCATCAACAACACGCCGAGGAGCTAGCAAGTGAAAGACATATTCATCGGAAACCAGCGGATTCTTATTCTGCAGGGAATCGAGAAGAACATAACCCTATCAAATGAAATGGCGCAGAGGCTTCTGCGCGTCTACGGACACACGCTTCCGCTCGAAAAAGTGAATGCAGTCTGCCTGTGGCTTGAACAACGCGGACTTGTGACAATCGAGCGGCTTGACGAGTCGCTCCTCACAATGAAGCTCACAAAGCACGGACAGGAAGTGGCTCTAGGCTTCGCCCGGGAAGACGGCGTAGACCTGCCTGTGGAGGACTAGGCTATGGGACAGAAATCCAGCATAGACAGGCTTCCCGAAAAACTCCGCTCAAAGCTGATTGAGCTTCTGCAGAATCCTGCCGTAACACAGAAAGAAATCGTCGGGGCTGATAAACGCAGAGGCTGGCGAGAATGTGGTGTCAAGGAGCAGCGTGAACCGCTACAAGCTCCGCATGGACAAGTTCGCCGCCAAGACAAGGGAAGCCCGGGAGGTCGCGGACGCGTACATCGAAAAATACGGAACAGAAAACAGGAACAAGCTCGGCAAGGTCGTGAACGAATACATCAAGCTTATGGTGTTCGACCTGACAACCGAGCTTGAGGAGCTAAAGGATTCAGACGGAGAGATAAAGCCGGAAAATCTGGCGGACATAATCTACAAGGTTTCAAGGGCAATAAAGGAGCTTGGGCAGGCGGAAAAGCTCAACGCGCAGCGCGAGTCGGAAATCAAGGCGGCTGTCCAGAAAGAAGCTGCGGAAAAGGTCGAGACGGTATGCATGCAGAAAGGCGTGACGGCGGAAACAAAAGAAGCAATCCTTGCTGAGATTTTCAGCATTACGGAAAAATGACAATACAGGAAGCAATGGGCAAGGCAGTTCTCCTGCCGTATCAGAAACTATGGATTCTCGACAAGTCTCTCGTGAAAGTGTGGGAAAAATCCCGGCGCATCGGTGCTTCCTATGTCGAGGCGTTGAACTGCGTTCTCATTGCCATGATGTCAAAGCCGGCTGGAGGAATGAGCTGCTACTATCTCTCGTACTCATTGGAATCGCCTGCTCCGATATGGAGGAAGTCGTTGTCAGCGACGAGGACAAGGACATAATGGTCTACAGAATCCGCTTTGATTCGGGCTTTGAGATTTGGGGATTGCCCAGCGTTCCACGCTCTCTCCGCTCAAAGCAGGGGCATGTAGTCATTGACGAGGCGGCTTTCGTTGACGATTTGCCGGAGCTACTCAAGGCTGCGATGGCTCTCCTGATGTGGGGCGGCTCGGTTTCAATTCTCTCCACCCACAACGGCGACGACAATCCCTTCAACATCCTAATCCAGCAGATTCATTCAGGCGGCAAGGACTATTCCCTTCATCACACCACGATTACGGACGCTCTTTCTGACGGACTTTACAAGCGGATATGCGAGGTCAAGGACAGGGAGTGGACGGAAGAGAAAGAAAGCCAGTGGCTCTCGCAGCTTGAGAGGGACTACGGCGACGCCGCGGAAGAAGAGCTTTACTGCATACCTGCAAGGAGCGGAGAGCGTTATTTTTCTGCCGCGCTGGTGGCTTCCTGCGCCGTCAAGGACAAGCCTGTGTTCCGCTTCGGAGCGGACGACTCGTTCACATTTGAGAGAAGAGAGCGGCGTGAAAAGGAATGCAGAAAATGGTTCAGGGAAGTCAGACCTGTCCTGCAGTCAACAGATTTGTCGGTCTGTTTCGGCGAGGACTTCGCGAGAAGCGGAGACCTTACTGTTCTTCACTTCGACACCGAGCTTCCGGACGGAGGCACAGACACGCTGTGTGTAGTTGAACTGCGCAATGTTCCGTTCGCGCAGCAGCTCCAGCTCATAATGCTGTGCTGTGAAACGCTCAAGAACTTCAACGGAGCGGCTTTCGACTCTCGCGGAAACGGACAGATGATTGCCGAGATGATGGCGCAGGAATATCCCGGCTCGATTCTTCAGGTCATGCTAACAAGAGGCTGGTACGCGGAGAATATGCCAAAACTGAAAACTGCCTTTGAGGACGGAAAGACAAACATTCCAGACGACCTGTTTCTGAAAGATGACTACAAGGTCGTCGGCTTGGTGCAGGGGGTTCCGCTCATAACCGACAGGACAGGAACTAAAAGAAGCAAGAGGCACGGCGACGGCTGCATCGCAAAGGCGATGTCTCTCTTTGCGCACAACGAGCTTGAGGGCGCGGCTTACCAGAAGATGACATACGAGGCGGTCGAAACGCCCAACAGATTCAGACACAGAAAAGAGGACGACGAATGGTAGACGATAAAGAAAAAGACGAAAACGAGACACAGGCTGGAAAGAAACAGCTCGTCAACGAACAGGCTTTTGCCGTTCCGTACACGAACAGAACTCCGTGGGCTGATTTTTCCCTGCTCAACAGACTGTCGCCCGAAAGGCTCGCCTCAATACTTCGCGATGTAAGAAGCGGCGAGTGCCCGGCGGAATACTTGGAGCTTGCACAGGACATGGAAATGAGAGACTTGCATTACCGCTCGGTTCTCTCAACACGCAAGGATGCCGTGTGCGGTCTTGAAATCCGTGTAGAGCCAGCGACCGACGACAGGCACGACATTGAAATGGCGCAGGCGATAGAGAACGACATTGTAAAGAACCGCTCCGCAAGGTTCATTCCGCTTCTGCGCGATATGCTCGACGCCTTGGCAAAAGGCTTCTCCGTTTGCGAGATTGACTGGAACACAACTAGTAAACTTTGGAAACCTAGAAAATACGCATGGAAAGACCCTCGGTGGTTTCAGTACGACAAGGAAACAGGTCAGACGCTCATGCTCCGCGATGAGCTGACTACCGAACTCCACCCACTTCTCCCCAACAAGTTCATAATCCACGAGCCGCACTTAATCAGCGGCACACAGATTGCGGGAGGTCTTGCACTCCCTGCCTTGTTCTATTTCATGCTCAAAAGCTACGATGTGACGAGCTGGGCGGCTTTCATTGACCGCTACGGCTTTCCTATCCGCTTGGGAAAATACAGCCGCAAGGCGACAAAGGATGACATCACGACTCTCCGCCGTGCAATCGCCTCAATCGGTGCGGACTTCGGAGCTGTCATCCCTGAGGGTGCGACAATCGAAATCATAGAGTCCAAGACCTCAAGCGAGAATTCCGAAGCCTATCAGAAAATGGCGACTTGGATAGACAAGCAGATTTCAAAGCTCGTACTCGGTCAGACGATGACAACTGACGACGGCTCAAGCCGTGCGCAGGGCGAAGTCCACGAGGAAGTCAGACAGGACATAGCGGCGGCGGACGCTCTCGCAGTTGACGACACGCTCAACTCAATGCTTGTAGTTCCGTACATTAACTTCAACTTCGGAGAGCAGGAACGCTATCCCGAAATCGTGCTTTATAAGCCGGACGAGCAGAATGTCGAGCAGGTTGTGAACGCAATAGAAAAGCTCGCTCCGCACGGTCTGACCGTCAGGGCAGACGAAATCAGAAGTATGCTCGGACTTTCAAAGCCGGAGGAAAAGGACGAGATTATCGGCGGCAGAATGCCAGTATCAGCACCCGACGAAGAATCAGATTTGAACTCAAAAAAAGAACTCAACGCCGCAGAACAAAGTAGACAATCATATTCGAGCTTTGTTTCCGACATCGAAGCCGACTACTCAGGCGACCTTGTGCCGATAAGCGACGAAATAGCGGAAGTCTTGGAAAAGGCGGCTGACAAAGCGACCGACTTTGACAGCTTCAAGGCGGAGCTTTTGCGGCTCTCGTCTGAATGGTCTCCTGACAAGATAGCGGAACTTATGGCTGTCGCATTCTTCTCCGCAAGAGCCAAAGGCGATAGCAAGTTTGAGGGATAATAAATGACAGACAGAGAAAAAGAAATTGTAAAACAGTTGGCACATCCTCTTTATACAGTGGAGTTTCTTGAAGAATGGATAAACAGGAATGACAGCGTTTTTTCCAATGCTCCTGCCGCAATGCAAGCGTGCAGTGCAAAAGGCTTCTACGCTGCTGTAAAAATTATGGCTAATAAGGAGAGCCTGTAATGGCGGACAGACTCATTCCAAGACAGGCTCTTGAATACATCAGAAACAAAAAACTCCGCCCTGCGTTCTCATACAAAGACGTGTGGAACGAGGAGCACGCTACGGCTTTTACGGTGGCAAAGGCAATGCAGCTTGATGTCCTCTCCGACATAAAAGGAGCGGTCGAAAAGGCGATAGAGAACGGAACGACTTTCGAACAGTTCAAGAAAGAGCTGAAGCCCACTCTCATGCAGAAAGGCTGGTGGGGAAAGAAGAAGATGACAGACCCGCTCTCAGGCGAGACCATAGCCGCACAGCTCGGAAGCGACCTGCATCCGTACCTCATGTACAGAATCGGGCCGAGCCTGCGCCACCGCGAGCAGCACGTGAGATGGAACAACCTAATCCGCCCGAAAGACGACCCGATTTGGAACTATATATTTCCGCCCAACGGCTACGGCTGCAAGTGCTACACCGTCGCAGTTACCGAAGCGAGAAAACAGAAGTACGAGTGCGACGGAGTTCCGGCATACGACCCCGGCGCACGGAAAACCGTCCGTGTGCCAGTCCATACGGAAGCTCCGAAAATGACATACAAGGTTTATGAGAATGTCCGCAAGGGAATCATCGAAAGAATACCAGCTGGAATAACGCCGGGCTTCAACTGGAATCAGGGAAAATCAGACCGAGTCTTCTCCTTGATGCAAGCTCTCGCGAAGAAACTTGGCGCGGATTCAGACATAGCAAATTTTGATTTCCTGAAAACAGTTTATGACAATCAGATTTTCAGAACCAGCTTCCAAAGTTTTGTCGATAAAAGTTTCAGCGGGCAGCACAAAGAAACTGAAATCACTCCGGCAGGATTCTTGAACGCCGCTGTTGTACGCTGGCTAAAAAACAACGCTGGAATTGATGTGGGAACAAACACAGTAATCGGACTGGAGTCAAGGCTGATAAAAGGCATTAAGGCAACACGTCACGGCATTCAAAAAAATGACGCGGAAATTCTTCTCGACACAATGCTGAACGGAAAGGTGTATTGGAGCAGAGACGGAAACGGCAATAAAGCGAAAGACTCCCTTGTGTATCTTTTCCCTGTAAATGAAAACGAGTGGTTTCAGATTGCAGTCCGACCAGAAGCGAAAGTAAACGGCATATCAGCTCCGTTTATCCGCTCTGTCGGATATAAGCCGAACTCAACAATAGAAAATATGATGAACCAGCTGACTGAAATAAAATAAGGCTTGCCCAGGGACGCAGCCGCGATAACTGACAGTCCGCTGATGCCGCAATATGAACAAGCCTTTATCTGCATAATACGGCTCTCCGCTTCATAAGTCAAGCGTAGTTTTAACCGCTGTTAATCCACTGCGGCAGCCTCAATTTCTTATACTTTCATCATACGCTTTCATCAGGCAATGGACATTGCGGAGAGCAACTGCGAACCGCAGTGTCCGTATTCTGAAAACGGGGCAGATGCCGCGAGAAGCGGCGGCAAAGTGTGCCTTTGCTGTCGTGTTTGTCACCAAGCGCACATGATGGCAATGTAATGTAAGCCGACTGTGGCGGTTCAAGTCCGTCCTGCCCCATAAATCTTGCCGCAAAAGCGGAAGGAGGTGAACCAATGAAAAAATGGACTAAATGCCTTTTTAGCTTCTGGCTCTGGATTGCGGTGGTTCTCGTGTCGTTCATGATGGCTGTCGTCTCAATCGCCGCAAGCTCAGTTCCAAAGGCTGCTGTTGTGATTTTTGCCGCGGTCATTTTCACGCTTGCCCTCGCATCCGTGGTTGTCAATCCGGGAATCTTCGCAAAGCAGATTAGTTCCGCAACCGGCTCCTAGAGCCTGTTTCCAGCAAAAAAAATGCCGTCCAGAAAGACGGCATCACTCTTTAAGCGAGGTCAAAATTGAAAGTCTACATCGCAGGGAAAGTTACAGGTCTTGAGAAAGCCGAAGTTTTCAAAAAGTTCAACGAGAGCGTGAACCAGCTCAAAAAGCAGGGCTACATTACAATGTCTCCGGCTGTGCTTGCGTCGAACGAGGGCTTTGAGCATTCCAACTATATGCACGTCTGCTTCGCGATGATTGACGTGTGCGACGCTGTATATATGCAGAAGGACTGGTGGGACTCAAAAGGCGCGCGGATGGAGCTTCAGTACGCAAGAAAATTCAAAAAAAAATTTTTCTATGAGGATGAAAGCACGCGCGGAAATTCAGGACAAGGACAGAATGAAGGGAACTGCATGGCAAGAACGAGCGGCAGTAAATCCGAGGAAGAAAAATGCCGCTTCAGGCACTTTCGTGCCGACATTCCGCCGGGAATCATTGCCGCGCCACAGGCAGAATTTCCTGCTGTTCCGTGCTATGAAAAATATGGCTGCGAGAACTGCGCCTACAGAACACAGAAAGAAAAGGAGCTGTAAAGAATGGCGAAATGCAAAATTTGCGGAAAAACCACAGGCTCTTTTTCCATAGCGATAAATCCGCGCGATGATGTTCCCGAGATAAAAAGAACTGTCCGGCTCTGCAGCCGCCGTTGCGCGAACGTTTTTTCTTGGCAGAATAAAAGCCTCCCGGACAAGAAAGTCGAACCTCAATAAAAGAAAAACACTCGAGGCAGTGGACAGGAAGCCTTCAAAGGATGAGATTGCGCAGGCTTTCCTCACGCTCACGACCGGGGAGAGGCGCAACCTTGCTCTCCTCGGCATGACGGCGATTCTTGAGGACACGCAGTCCCTAAAAGGGTTCTATGAATTCCTCTCTGGCTGGAAAAAATGAAGCATTCGGTTCTGGTCTGCTATAAGAAATACGGCTGCCCATCCCGAAGGTGCAAGGTTGAAATCCGCTCAAAAAGACACTGAAAAAATCACACACTGTGAAAAGGCTTTGCACTATGTTCCCGATAAAAACCGCCTCTTCCCGGAAAATCCCATATTATGACTTCCAAAACACTAAAATATAACTGCTTTATTCATAAAGAAGCACAGGCATCCTAAGAAACGACGATGATTACGCAAACGACCTCAAGCTCATGCCTCTGAAAGACTTAAAAGAATTCCTTTACATATGCAAAGAGATGGTTGAAAACAATGACCTGCTTGCAAAAACATTCTATCCTAAAGGAGACATTGTAATTGTTGAAAATCAAGAAACCATTGATACATTTCATGTTGGAAAAAATATGGAAGACAGTTTTAATCAGAAAATCAAATTAGAAGAAATAAGTTATTTCATAAATAATTATAAATCTGTAGCAAACTGGGAATATAATGGACATGGAAGTTTCATAGCCAAGAAAAATGCAACTCTTTGGGAAATTGGCGGTATTTACTGGAATAAATTATTTGAATTACCTCCTAATCCAAATTTGATTCATATAGGTGATGAAATGCATTTAAAACAAGAAGTCATAGATAAAATTTATGAAGTGTCTACGTCCGATGTTGCAGGCGAATATTCATTTGAGACAAAAGCACCTGAGGCAAAAAATCTAATCTACGGCATAATCAGTATTTGTGCCGGCGCATCAGATAAAGTTCCAAAAATCATAAAGTACAGTATTACAGGAAAAGACATAAAAGATACCGCAGAGGCATTGGTGGAAAAAGAAGAGACAGCCTCAAAACTGTCTTACTTTATTCAGCAATATGCAACAGAAGGACAAGAAGAAGATGCATGGAAAAAAATGATTTCTGTAGCAAGCTTTTTAGGACCTGTATTTGGATTCTTAGGACTGCTATCAAATGCCAGTGTAGAAGAAAATAAGTACCAGATAGTGCAATATTATTCACGCAAAGCATTTCTTAATAGTGCACAAATTGAAATAAATAGAATTGAAAAATTACAATCTCAGGTTAAAGAAGAGAATCTTCAAACTGAAATAAATTATTTACGATTTCTTGAAAGGCAGATAAAAATATTAAAAGAAGAAATTCGTTTGAATGATAAAAAGGATAATCTGCAGAAAGCAGAAATTCTAAGAAGTTTTTCGGAGTATAATACTAAAGATGCATTTTATAACGATGACAGACTTGAGTTTTCAGCAGAACCTTTTCTTTCCCTAGCTCCGGCCACCAAAAGTTTTTTTTATCATCATGTTTTCCTCGGCAATTTCGGCTATCACTTCGTCCTTCTTTTTGAGCTTTGTTTCGAGCTCTTCGATTTTCCGCTGCTGTGCTTTTTCTGTGATGTTAGGCCTGTGACGGTCAAAAATCATTGCTGCGTTTTCTAGGAATTCCTTCTTCCAGTTGAAGATCATATTCGGATGGACATTATTTTCCTGGGCAACGTCACTGACTGCCTTTCCATCCTGAATAACTGCCATTATCATTTTCAGCTTTTCTTCCGAGCTGAACTTTCTTCTTTTTCTTCCCATAAGGTGTCTTCCTTTTGTTATTATACACCTTATTAGCTTTCCTGTTTTAGTCCAAGTTGCGGTTAGGCATTACAATAGAAACATTTTGCGAATATAACACGAAAAAAATTGCTCTAAACAAATGTTTAAGCCGTATGTTATAATTCAGAAAAAATCAGACAGATACGGAGCAAGAATGAAACTTTTAATCGTAATTGATATGCAGAATGATTTTATAGACGGTGCGCTTGGAACTAAGGAAGCCGTCAAGATTGTGCCGAATGTATCGGCTAAAATCAGGGAATACCGCGAATCTGGAGGAACTGTTGTTTTTACCCGCGATACGCATCAGGAAAATTATCTGCAGACTCAGGAAGGCAAAAATCTTCCGGTTGTTCACTGCGTGGAAGGTACGGCCGGCTGGCAGATTTCTGAAAAACTGGAAGTCGGCGGTTCAAGGGTTTTTAATAAACCGGCTTTTGGTTCAATGGAACTTTCTGAATATGTCTTTGGACTTGAAAATCTGGAAAAAATAGAGATTGCCGGACTTTGCACGGATATCTGTGTGATTTCAAACGCTCTTCTTCTTAAGACAAAACTCCCCGAAGTTCCGGTTTGCGTAGATTCTTCCTGTTGCGCCGGAGTTACTCCGGAAAGCCACCAAAACGCTTTGAACGCAATGAAAATGTGCCAGATCGGGATTTTATAGTTTGACCTGGAGTTTTTTGAAATTTTCAAATTGTTTACAATGTTAAAATTGTCGCTTACACAAAATAAAAAAATTTGGTAATATGGGCGGCAATAAATAAAAATAAAGCAATCTATCTAACGAGCAGCCAAAAGCGTAAGTCCAGTTCGGACACGTTTTTGGGCTGCTTTTTTTTTGCGGATTGCGTTTTTCTTGAGGTATTTTATGAAAAGTTATGACTTGGGGAGTGAAAAAATCGGGCGGCTTGTGCGGCATTTTGCTGTTCCTTGTGTTATCAGCATGCTGGTCGCGGCGCTGTACAATATTGTTGACCAGATTTTTATAGGGTGGAGCAGCGCAGGTGCGGCGGGAAATGCGGCTACAAATATTGTTTATCCTTTTACGGTTCTGGCTCTGGGGCTCGCGCTTCTTGTGGGCGACGGAGAGGCGGCAATGTTCAGTCTTGCTTTGGGCGAAAAAAACAATGAAAAGGCGGACAGGTGCGTCGGAAGCGGATTTTCTTTTCTGGTTGTTCTTTCGGTTCTGCTCTGCGCGTTGGGATTTTTGTTCAAGAAACAGATTCTTGGAATTTTCGGCGCGAATCCAAATGAAAAGGTTTGCTATGATTTTGCGGACCAGTATTTTACGGTGATTTGCATGGGACTTCCTTTTTACATGATTGGACAGGGAATGAACGGCGCAATCCGCGCGGACGGTTCTCCAAAGTTTGCAATGGCTTGCACTCTGGCAGGCGCGTTTTCTAATCTTGTTTTGGATCCGGTTTTTATTTTTGTGTTTGACATGGGCGTAAAAGGCGCCGCGGTTGCGACTGTAATAGGGCAGGTTTTGACTTTTGCAATGAGCATTGCGTATATTTTCCGCTCAAAGAATTTTCACATCAATTTAAAAAGCATGAAACCTGATTTTTTCCTTCTGGGACGGATTTGTTTTATCGGAGTGGCCTCTCTTATCGTTCAGCTTTCAATCGTGATTGTAATTGCTGTGAACAACAATCTGCTTTCAAGATATGGATACGAAACTTTTGCAAGCACAGGAGTTGCGTTCGGTTCTGTAGTTCCTCTTGCCGTAGTCGGGATTGTGATGAAGGTTTTTGGAATCGTAATTTCGGTTGTGATTGGAATAAGTCTGGGCGGTCAGCCGATAATCGGATTCAATATGGGAGCAGGAAACTCCGGGCGCGTGAAGGAAACTGTCCGGGTGGTTCTGCGTCTTGTGCTTGCAATAGGAACCGCGGTTTTCCTGATTTTTGAATTTTTGCTGGATATGGTTATTTCAATTTTTGGAAAGGGCAACTCGCCTGAATACATGGAATATGCCCGGCTCTGCGTAAGAATCTTTTTAAGCGGAATTATAATGACCTGCTTTATAAAATCCACGTCGATAATTTTGCAGTCAATCGGAAAAAGCGGAAAGTCAACTTTGCTGGCTCTTCTGCGCGACGTTATTATTTTTGTTCCGTCCTCAATAATCCTTGCGGCCGTAAGCCAAAATATTGTGACAATGCTCTGGAGCGCGCTTATAAGCGATGCGGTTTCGTTCGTGGTTGCGGTGATTTTTCTGCGTGCGGAGATGAAAAAGATGAATGGCAATTTGTAATGCGTGATGATTAATGCGTAATGTTCAAAAATGTAATTTCACCGCTCGCGTCATTGTTGTGAAACGTGCGGTGGGGTTTCTTCCGGTTTCGTGTTTATTTTATCCGCAAGCAAAATTACAGCACATCATCCAAGTTGTCAAAAGCACTGACTGCATTTGCAAAACCGTATTCAATCCAAATGTATGCCTTGTCGGTGATGTATGTCGCTTGCGTTCTTATGCCGATAGAAATTGTTGTCAATCCGTCGAATTTCTCAAAATTATTTTCGTCAGCAGTCCAATGAAACTCATAAGTCCTTGAACCTCTCGCAAGGGAGGACATCCAATATTTGTCTTCTTGGAAAAGGCTATCTTTTGAAATTTTGTCAATTTTAGTAAACTTTCCATACTTGCGTTCAAGCGGAGAAAGCAGTTTTGCAAATTCCTGTTTGACTTCCGTTCCGTAGCTGTTTGCCTGAATCTCACGACTTATTCCTTTTATATAATATAAACCTTCTGTTTCGCTAATCCAGACGACGTATCCTTCAAAAAGCGGATGCGATTTTACAGGCTGGATGTAATACCTGTCATCAGAAATATATTCCGGCTCATTTCCTCCGCAGGCTTTTGTAACGTCTTCAATCGTCATTCCCATATCCAAACCGAACGGTCCTGCAAAAACAGAAAGCGAATAAAAAAACAGCAAAGTAAAAATTGAAATAAGTTTTTTCATAGTAAAAATCTCCTTGAACAATCATATCATAAATATCAGCAAAGCTCATCAAAAACAGT